>Ga0209091_10000416_pt1 | contig 41128 bp, 44 predicted proteins | sample ArcticOcean_MG_C_6_FD_187438 | JGI IMG/M metagenome (GOLD analysis project Ga0209091, IMG submission 187438) | Marine microbial communities from western Arctic Ocean - ArcticOcean_MG_CB8_128 (SPAdes) (version 2) | ecosystem: Environmental > Aquatic > Marine > Oceanic | place: Arctic Ocean...
AAGAAATCAACCTTTAACAATTGAAGAAGTTTCACAAGAAGTTACAAAGTTATTAAAAGCCGATAAGAATATGCAAGTTGTTATAAGAGGAGATGCAGAAGTTAAATACGAGAAAGTTATGATGTTAATGGCGCTTCTCCAGCAATTAGGATCAAAAAATATAGGCCTAATAACTAAGCCTCCTAAACCAAACTAATGCAGAATCTTTTTGCAGGATTCTTCATTTCATTATTAATTCACACAGGATTGGTTTTATCCTTGTCTAATATTTTTAATATAGATTTATTAAATTTTCAAGCCGATTACGCAGCCCCAATACCTGCTTACCTGGTTTTTGAACAACCAGCATTAACGTCTAAGAAAGAATATAAAAGAATTGTTATTAATGACGTTACTCCGGAATCAAAACCAAAAATAGATATCAAGGAGATGGTTCTAAAGCCAGACCAAGAGATTCTTATTCTGGAAAGCAAGGCAACCAAGCCTAATATTGTTAAGAAAAACAAAATAAATTTAAGCGAAAAAAATAGAATTCTATTTTTTTCTTCCGTTATCGAAGGGCAGATTAGAGCGGTATGGAAAAAACCAATCGTTCCTGAAGGACTGAGTGTCGAGCTTGTACTTTCTATGGTACCAACAGGTGAAATACTGGATGTAAAAATTAAGAGGCCAAGTGGTAATGAGGCCTTTGATCGCTCGGCGCTTATTGCCGTTGCCAAGGTCAAGAAGTTTGAAAATTTATCAATGTCGGCAAAATTATTTGATGATAACTTTAGAAATTTCTCTTTAATCTTTAGACCATAATGAAGAAATGAAGCATTTAAATAAGATTATTTTTTTCCTTCTATTTTTTTCAAGTTCTTATTTTTATTCTCAACTCAGAATAGAAATAACAGGTGGAACGGATGAACCTATTAAAGTTGCAATGGTTCCCTTTGAATGGACGCTTGATCTTGCTCCTCCCTTTTACCTTCATGAAATTGTTAAAAAAGATTTAGAGTCTTTTGCCGAGTTCTCAGTATTAAATCCTGAAGATATGCTGAGTTATCCAACTTTAGAGGAAGAAGTTTCTTATAGGGATTGGAGACTGCTTAAAGTAGATTACTTAATAATAGGTTCAGTTCTCAAATCAGAAATAGAAGGAGAGGTTAATATTTCCTATTCCATATTGGACGTCTCTAGGCAAAAGAATGTTCATAAAGCTTTAATGATGGGCTCTCTTGGATCTCTAAATAGAATAGGCCATAATATTAGCGATAGAATCTATGAAAAAATTAATGGCATACCTGGAATTTTTTCAACTAAGATTGCTTATGTTGATAAGCCTGTAGCAAATAAAGAAAGTTATGATTTGAGAATAACTGATATTAACGGAGAAGGGGATCTATCTTTATTTTTATCTAGTCAGCCAATACTCTCTCCTGATTGGTCTCCTGATGGTAAGCAGATAGCTTATGTTTCATTTGAAGAAGGAACTTCTAGAATCTATATACAAGAGCTATCTACTGGCAATAGGCGTGCTCTTAAACATGAAAAAGGTATAAACAGCTCTCCCTCCTGGTCCCCTGATGGGAACTTCTTGACCGGAGTACTTTCAAAAGGAGGAAATCCAGATTTATACTTGTATGATCTAAAAAATAATAACTGGAAACAATTAACGGATCATTACGGTATTGACACAGAACCAGATTGGTCACCAAATGGTAAATCTCTAATATTTACTTCTAATAGAAGCGGATCGCCTCAAATATATGAAATAAATATTTCTTCGATGAGAGTCAAGAGAAAGACATTCGAAGGAACCTATAACGCTAGGGCCAGGTATCTTCCTGATGGAAAAAAAATAATTTACGTGCATCGGCGAAAAGGAGTGTTCCATATAGCTTTACATAACTTAAAAACGGGTAAGATTTCTATACTTACAGATACTTTTTTAGATGAATCTCCATCTGTTGCTCCAAATGGCAATGTAATTATTTATGCTACAAAAGATAAAACTACGGATACAGATGTTTTAGCAGGAGTGACCATTAATGGAAAAACTAAATTTATATTGCCCTCAGCTTCAGGAGGTGCAAGAGAGCCGGCTTGGTCACCAATATTAGATAAGTATTAAAATAAAGTATAATAATTAAAAAGGAGATTACCATGACATTACATAGAAGATTTTTTATATTGACTGCCATTATGTTCGGCCTAAGTGCCTGCACAAGTACGTCAATTGAAAGAACAAGTGATGCAACGGCTGTATCGGCTAGCACCACCAGTGTTTATTCAGAATCTAGCCTGACTTCATCCAGCACCGTCTATTTTAGTTATGACAACTACAATATAGATTCTATTGGTTCTGATAAGATTAAAAATTTAGCAGCTATCGTAAAAATGAATGGATTAAACGTGAGAGTAGAAGGGCATTGTGACGAGAGAGGCACTAGAGAATACAACTTAGCCTTGGGAGAAAGAAGAGCAAATGCTATAGCAGAACTTTTAATAATCAATGGAGTTTCTAAAGCCAATATAATGACCGTTAGTTATGGTGAAGAAAAGCCTTCTGCCAGAGGGTCTAATGAAAAATCTTGGTCAAAAAATAGAAGAGCTTTAATTAAAACTTTCTAATTAAGTTAAGCTTTTGAAACTCTTCAATAAATTACTTTTTTTATGTTTTTTGCAAACACAGTTCTTGTTCTCGGATGATTCTGAAAAAACAGAATTACTTTATAAAAACATTGCTGGCTTAGAAAAAGAGATTGTTGTTTTAAGGAACTTAGTTGAAGAAAACTCTTACCTCCTTGAGAGACTACAAGAGTTAAATCAACAACGTTATTTAGAGACAGATAAAAGAATTTATGAATTGTCTTTACTGAAGAATAATCAAGATTCAGATCCAGTAGATAATGAAAACACTCCGGAAGATGAAGAGATCTTAAACATTGATTTACTGTTATTTAAGGAAGCTTTAGAGCTGTTTGAAGTTGCTCTGTATGCAGAGGCCCTGAATAAATTTAGAGAAATTATTATAAGTTCACCAGAAGGAGAATACACCCCGGATGCCTATTTTTGGTCTGGAGAATTATTCCTAGCCCAAAAGATGTTAGAAGATGCCAGAGAAAGTTATTTAATTATTATTGATAAGTACTCTGATCATAAAAGGGCGCCTGATTCACTTTATAAATTAGGAGAAATTGCTATTAGTCTTGGGGATGGTTTAGCTGCTGTAGATTATTTTAAATCTGTTATTGATAGATACCCTAATAGTGCTGTAGCGCAGCTTGCAAAAAAATCTTTAGAAAATATTCAAGAAGAGTCGAATTTAATTGATTAAACCTATAAGATACGCTTTTTTTTTCGGGCCGTTAGCTCAGTCGGTAGAGCAGTTCGCTTTTAACGAATTGGTCCTGCGTTCGAGTCGCAGACGGCCCACCACTTCTTAATGAAATTTCTTTTAATTGGTATAGGCGGAGCTCTTGGAGCTCTAACCCGGTCATACTTATCAGAAGGAATAGAAAAAATAAACTTTCTACCAATGCCAATGGGCGTACTTTTAGTAAATTTTCTGGGATGTTTTTTTCTTGGATTAATGATTAATTCATTGGATCCTAAATATCAAGAAATTTATCAACCTCTTATTTTTATAGGTTTTTTAGGAGCCTTTACAACTTTCTCTGCATTTTCAAGAGAATCATTAGATTTACTCAATCAAGGTCAAGTTGCACTTGCTGTTTTTTATGTAGTTTTGACTGTATTGGTTTGTTTGTTAGGCACCTGGGTGGGTGTGTTACTAACTAATAGATAAAATGCTGCCTAAAGAAAGTTAAATGTATTTATTCCTAAAAATTCTAATTACTTCAATTATTGTTGTGTTGATTTCAGAAATTTCAAGACGCTCAACAGTTTTTGCAGGCATATTGGCGTCCATCCCTCTTACCTCTCTACTTGCTCTTAGTTGGATCTATATTGAAAGACAAGATGTAGAAGAGATAACTTTATTGTCCACAAATATAATGCTTATGATCCCCCCTTCTTTAGCATTCTTTGTTGTTCTTCCCTATTGCCTGAAGTTAAACATTGGATTTATACCGTCATTATTTATTGCTGTATTAATAACAGCTATGGTTTATTCGCTCTATATTTATTTATTGGGCTTATTTGAGATTAGGCTTAAGTAGTTTTAAGCTTTAAATAATAAAAAGGAGAAAAGATGAACTTATACATGATGCACGTAGGTTTTTATGACCATTCAATTGGTGAAGGTATTTATGAATCCCATATAAATTATTTCATTGCCGCTTCAGATCCAAAAGATGCTAAAACTAAAGTCTTAGCCTTAGAAGAATTTCAAGATAGGAATATGCATATAGATGGTATAAAAGAGATTTCTGAAGTTGATGGTTATGAGGTTAGGTTAGTTCAATCTTCAGAAGCTAAAGATGGTAAGGTTTTCTCTTATGACGAATCATCTGATTTATAATAGAATTTGAGCCATAAATTAATTAATGTCTAAAAGTATGACTGATACCCTTTTTCAAAAGATTATAGATAGAGAAATACCCGCTGAAATAATTTATGAAGATGAGCTTTCTATGGCTTTCAAGGACATAAACCCAGTTGCTCCAAATCATGTCTTAATAATTCCAAAAAAACATATACCTAAAATTTCAGATGCAGATTTAGAAGATAAAGATCTTTTAGGTCATTTAATGTATGTAGCAGGCGAGGTAGCGAGAGATTTAGGAGTTGAAGATGCTTTTAGGTTGGTTATTAATAACGGAGCGGACGCTCAACAAACAGTTTTTCATTTACATATACACTTGATTGCCGGAAGGCCTTTTACTTGGCCACCAGGTTAATTAAGAGAACTCTTTTAGATCTTCTATAGCCCGATGAGCTCTTTCAATTCTATTATAAATAGATTCAGAGAGTTGAAAGTTGTTACCTGATAATTCTAAAGCCCACCTCAAGTGCTTAATAGAAAGGTCGTAACTGCCTGTTAAGAAGAAATATTCTGCTCTTGATTGATGCAATCCTATAATGTTCTTTGCTAACCCTTGTATTTCAGCTAACCAATACCATACTTGAGGGTCGGTGCTTCTAGTCAGTGATAATTTTCTTATGACTTCTTCAGCTTTATCAAATTTCTGATTATTTGTAAGGGTTTTTGAGTAAAACACTGTTAGAGGGTAGTTTGCGGGGTTAACTTCAAGTAAAGATTTAGATAATGCTTCTGCTTCTAGATTATTTCCTGCATTTAAATGGACTTCAACTAGAAGTGTCTGCAATAAAAGGTTTTCTTTGTCTAAAGCCAGGGCTTTTCTTGAGAAGGTTAAGGCATTTAGATCATCACCTCCTTTAGAGTAAGATAAAGCAAGGCCGTACAATGAAGAGATTCTTTGCCTTTTAGACTTAGATCGTCTGAGGTCTTGTTTAAATTGAGCAATTGCTTGTCTTGATTGTTTAGTAAAATGGACTTTAGATCTATTCTTTACAAGATCATAATCCAAATTATTTCTATAATTTATACCGCTAACTTCATCTGCTCTAATTTTTGAGTCACTAATTCTTTTTTTAGTTAAGGGGTGGGATCTAAGAAATTCAAGATTATCTGAGCCTGATAGACGGCTAAGAGATTGAAGAATTTCAAACATATTTGCCATGCTTAGAGGATCGAAACCAGCCCTGACCATGGTTGTGAACCCAACTCGGTCAGCTTCTTGTTCGTTACCTCGGCTGTAAGCTAACGATTGTTGATTAATTATTTGTTGACCAGCAAGAATTGCTTCTGGGTTTGTGGCCGCTGCGACAGCAACGCTAGCTAAAATTAGTAGAGCATTAGCTAGGCTTCTGTCCTTTTGTCTTTGGAGTCTTCTAGCAAAATGTCTTTGACTTAAATGTGCTATTTCATGTGCCAATACAGATGCAAATTCTCCCTCAGTTTCTGCTTGATATATTAAACCGCCATTTATTCCAATAACGCCACCAGGAGCTGCAAAGGCATTTACTGATTTTTGATCTATTAAAGTGACCTCAAGTCTTCTATCTTTTAACTGACTGTACTCGGCAAGTCTGTAAATAAGGTGCTCTACATAGTCTTGAGTTATTGGATCATCATATCCAGGCACGCTTCTTCTTATTTGGGCCATATAAAGTCTACCTAATTTAAATTCTGAAGCTATGGATATGGCAGACGAAGAAGCGTTGCCCAGTTCAGGCAAGGTTTCTTCTTCTGAATTAATAAAAACAGAATAAGAAATTAGAAATATTAGAGTTGTCCATTTCATTGGTTGAAAAAAATTTATCATATTTATTGATCAAGGTATAATAATTATATTAGTTTTAGTAACTTAGGGTTTAATTAGACAATGTTTAATTTAGCCAGTTCCTACTCTTGATATTATGAAAGACCTTTTAGAAAAATTTATGGCGAGATTCTTCTCTAATGAAGAGTCTATATTTTTTGGTCTTTTATTATTGTTCTGTTCAGTTTTCATACTGCTTTTTGGAAATATTCTTTTACCAGTCTTTCTAAGCATCGTTATTGCTTTCTTGTTGAATGGATTATTAAGAAGTTTTGAATCATTAAAAATCTCACCTACAATCTCTTTATCTCTTACTCTAATTATTTTCTTTGGTTTCTATCTAAGTATTTTTATTACTTTACCCTCTCTTGGGTCTCAAATAAATTCTTTGCTACAGAATTTACCTACAATCATAGTGGCCTTTCAAGATACTTTGGGGGAGCTTGCTCTGACCTATGGTGATATATTTTCAGAAGAAGATATTAATTCTCTATTCTTAAATTTCAGTGATCAGGTAAATAACCTATTGAGTCAAGCTTTGGGCCAACTGGCCGGTACTATTTCTTTTATGTTTAGTGCCGTCCTTTATGCAATCCTTATCCCCATAATGGTTTTTTTCTTTCTCAAGGATAAAACCGTCCTGTTGCCAATGCTCACGGGATTCTTGCCTAAAAAGAGAGGGTTCATGAATTCTGTATTTTCTGAGATGAATGATCAATTGTATAACTACGTAACTGGTAAAGTAATAGAGATGTCTATTGTGGCATTATGCTCTTATATATTATTTGCTTTGTTTGGATTGCCTTATGCTGTTTTGATAGCCATCTTGGTCGGCTTGTCGGTGATAATACCTTTCTTCGGGGCCATCTTGGTAACCATCCCTGTTGCTTTTCTAGGCTTATATGAATGGGGATTAAACAGCCAGTTTTTATGGTTTATGAGCTCTTATCTCTTGATACAAGTCCTGGATGGAAATGTCTTAGTTCCTTTTTTATTTTCTACCAGGAACAACTTGCATCCGGCTGTGATAATTATAGCGATCTTATTCTTTGGTGGGATATGGGGATTTTGGGGTTTATTTTTTGCAATTCCATTAGCAACTTTTATAAAAGCTATTGCTAACTCATGGCCAGAACCAAAAAAAATTAATTCATCTATGAATGATTAGATCTCTTTAGCTGCTTCTAAAACTTCTTCAGCGTGCCCAGTAACTTTCACTTTTCTCCATTCCCTTACCAGCTTTCCTTTTTCGTCTATCAAAAAAGTGCTTCTGTCTATGCCCATGTACTTTCTCCCATACATGCTTTTTTCTTTTATCACATCATATTGATTGCAGATTTTCTCATCCGGATCACTAATTAGTTCAAAATTAAAACTTTGTTTCTCTTTAAAATTTTCATGTGATTTTATGGACTCACGTGATAATCCAAATATAACAGTATTCTCTTTATCAAATTTCTTTTTTAAATCCCTAAAGTCTTGGCCTTCAGTCGTACATCCCGGAGTGCTATCTTTTGGATAAAAATAGAGCACAACTTTTTTCCCTTTTAACTTTGAGAGGTGAGCAATCTTTCCTCCGGTGCATTCCCCTTTAAAAATTGGAGCTTTTGAATTTATTTTTGGTGCTGGCATATATCCTCCTATACAATCCGCTTATAATAAAGTCTTGATAGTACTTTTTAAACCACTGATTAACATTTATATAAATGTATAAACTGCAAGGATCAATTGTTGCCTTAGTAACACCCATGGAATCGGATGGAAGCATTGCTTGGCAAAGCCTCTTTAATCTAATAGATTGGCATGTAGAATCAGGAACTAAGGGTTTAGTTTTAGTTGGTACAACAGGTGAGTCTGCAACTATAGATGTCGCTGAGCACGTACAAATAATAGAACAATCTTCTAAGCATGCTAAAGAAAGAATTCCTATCATTGCTGGAACGGGAGCAAATTCTACTAAAGAAGCTATTTATTTAACTTCTGCAGCAAAGGAAGCTGGGGCTGATGCTGCACTCTTGGTTACGCCTTACTACAACAAGCCCACCCAATTAGGATTGATAGCGCACTACTTAGAAATTGCCAACGAAGTTGACATACCACAAATTCTTTACAATGTGCCAGCTAGAACTGGTTGTGATTTATTACCTGAGACTGTTTTTAAACTTTCTACTCACAATAATATCATTGGCTTAAAAGAAGCGACAGGTGATTTAAATAGATTAGAGGCCTTAAAAAAAGGCTTGAATGAACAAATTGCTGATGAATCATTTTTATTGTATTCAGGAGATGACCCAACTTCAACGGAATTTATATTGAATGGAGGTTCGGGGACTATATCTGTAACTGCGAATGTAGTTCCAAGTCTGATTTCAGAAATTTGTAACCTTGCTCTTATGGGCGATAAAGAAAAAGCTATAATATTAAATTCTAGATTAGAGAAATTAAATGCATTGTTATTTATTGAATCTAATCCAATACCTGTAAAATGGATATTAAATAGATTAGGAAGAGTGCCTAAAGGATTGCGCCTCCCACTAACAACTTTAGATGAAAAATATTACGATCAAATGGAACTTATTTTAAAAGAATTAAGTCTATTAAATTAAGGAACACTATGAATTCAATAAGAACATTAATATCACTAATTTTAGTATTTAATATTTACGGTTGTAGTTTGATGTTCGATGATGGAATTGATGATTATCTTAAAGAATCTGAATCAAAATCTCTGGAGGTTCCAGTTAATTCAAATGTAAGACCTATTGTTGATTTTTACCCCTTACCTCAAGGGGCATCCAGTGATGTTGAAGATCTTTACGAAGTCCCCTTGCCACAACAAGTCTTTTCTTCAGGAACTACCAATGAAGTCAGGTTGCATAAATTAGGCGAGATTAGATGGATTTACGTGGAGACCCTCCCTAGTAGTGCCTGGCCAATTATGAAAGACTTTTGGAGCGGTAATAAATATGGCTTGTCAGAAGAGGACCCCAACACAGGCATAATCGAAAGTAAGCTTGTTGAGTTAAATGGGCTTCAGACTAAGTTAGTGATGAAAATAGAGCATGGGATAAGACAGGCCAGCTCTGAAATATTTATCTCACATGTTTCTTTAAATGATAGTGATGAATGGATACGAATAGCAGGAGAAGAAAATCTTGAAGAAAAAATCTTGTTATCCGCCCTAGATTTTTTATCAGAATCTTCTTCATCTGGCGGAACATCCTTAGTGGCCTTAAATCTTAATGTGGGACAAAAAGCAATACTTAAACAGAACGAAGATTCTTCTAGTTTTATTGAGTTAAATCTAGAATATGCAAGGGCGTGGGCTGCTGTAGACCGAGCTCTCAAAGAAGCCCTTATAACTGTTATCGACTTAGACAGAGAAGCGGGAGTTTTCTTTGTTGATTTCTCTAACGAAGAAGAAAAAGGTTTTATTAGGAACATGTTTACAAGGAGTAAATCTTCTGGAGGGAGTTTTAGAATATCAGTTGAGAAGGTTGGCAATGATAAATGTATTGTTACTGTCGGAGGAGACAGTGAGGATTCAAAGTTATTTGAACGCGACCTCTTATCTGAAATTAATCAATCACTGTCGTAATTAAATAAATAAAAATATGGATAAGGGAACTTTAATCACTACTGGGAAAGCAAAATCATTATATGAAACTGATGATTCTGATTATTTAATTCTTCATTATCGAGATGACACTTCTGCCTTCGACGGCAAGAAGGTTGAAAGTCTCGAAGGCAAGGGAAGTATTAACAATAGGTTTAATGCATTCATCATGGAATTTCTTGAAAAAGAAGGCATACCAACACATTTTGAGAAATTATTATCCAATACTGATAGTTTAGTAAAAAAATTAGAAATGGTACCTGTTGAGTGTGTAGTTAGAAATGTAACTGCAGGAAGTATATGCAAGAGATTGGGTTTAGAAGAAGGCAAGGATTTAGATCCTTCTACATTCGAGTTTTTTTATAAAGACGATGAATTGGGAGACCCTATGATTAATGATTACCATATAAGGTCTTTTGGTTGGGCAACTCAGGATCAAATTGATAAAATGCAAGAGTTAACTTTTGCAGTTAATAGATTATTACAGAAACTCTTTTCTGATTCTGGGATGATATTAGTTGATTACAAATTAGAATTTGGATCTTTTAAAGGAGATCTATTGTTGGGTGATGAATTTACCCCAGATGGATGCAGGGTATGGGATTCTGAGACTAGAGAAAAGCTGGATAAAGATCGTTTTAGACAAAATCTAGGTGATGTAGTTGAATCCTATGAGATTATAGCTAAGAAATTAGGAGTTATTTAGTTCTTCTTCTATTTTAAGTTGTCGTTTATGTCTTTTAGAGCTGATTTACCGGGACACAACTGTTCTTGAGTTAAAGTATTCAAGGGTTGATCAGTAATATTCAATATCTCTTTTAAGTCTTTAGCACTTGGATCTGCATAAAGAAGTCCGGTAAGTACTTTTCCGTCCCTCTGTGATTCTTGAATTTTTTTTATGGCTATTATTTTATCAGTGGGATCGTAATCTAGAGCAAGCTTAGTTAGAGATAAAGTTGAACCGTCATGTAAGGAAACCTCAGAACTTTCTCCTGGTTCGTAACTCGTTGTTATTTCTTTACCTAAAGGGACAAAATCTGGTTTTGACAAAGCTTCGTTGTGCTCTCTTATGTAATCATAGCTTTTTGTTGAAGTATTGTGATTATTAAAAGTTACACAAGGAGAGATAATATCCAATAGAGAGAACCCCTTATGACACATAGCAGCTTTAATTAATGGAACTAACTGATCTCTATCCCCTGAGAAACTCCTGGCAACAAAACTAGCTCCAAGCTGTATTGCCATACTAGGTAAGTCGATGGCAGGAAATAAGTTTTCGTCTCCATATTTACTCTTTGATTCTAGATCATTGGTAGCTGAGAATTGACCTTTAGTAAGGCCATAGGTTCCGTTATTTTCAACAAAGTAAGTCATATTTAATTGTCTTCTGGCGCAATGAATGAATTGACCTATTCCTATTGAGGCAGTGTCTCCATCACCTGAAACTCCTAAATATAGTAATTCATGATTAGCCATAGCTGCTCCAGTAGCAATTGAAGGCATCCTTCCGTGCACAGAATTAAAACCATGAGATTGGTTTAAAAAATAAGCAGGGGCTTTAGAAGAACAGCCTATACCTGATAATTTAGCAACACGATAAGCTTCAATATTTAGTTGAAAACAGGCTTCAACAATTGCTGCACTGATCGAATCATGTCCACAACCTGCACATAAGGTAGAAACTGAACCTTCATAATCTCTTCGAGTTAAACCTAGTTTATTACTTTCTAGTCTAGGGTGATGGTTGATCGGCTTGGTAATATATGTCATCTTTTTCTCTCTTAGGCTGTTTTTGCTGGAACACCAGAAAGGTGAGCGTTTATCTTATTTTTTATGTATGAGGCAGTGATAGGTTGGCCATCAAAACATAAGATAGACACCAATTTATCTGGAATAATTCCTCCTTCAGCCATCATTAAGGTTCTCATTTGACCATCTCTGTTCTGCTCTACTATAAATAGCAAATCATGATCTTCTATAAATTCCCATACTTCTAAATTAAAGGGAAAAGCACGCAGTCTCATTGCATCTACATTCAGATTCTCTTCATCGAGTTGATCAAGAGTTTCTTGCATAGAACAATCAGTACTTCCAAAATATATTATTCCTATTGAACTGGTACTTTTCTCTTGATTGAAAACTGGCTTAGGCACGAGTTCAGAAGCTGTTTGATATTTTTTTAGCAACCTTGATAAAACTTCAGCATTTTTATCTCCATCTTCCGTATACCTTGCATATTCGTCATGAGATGTTCCTCTTGTGAAATATGCACCTTTATTTGGATGTGTTCCTGGGTAAGTCCTATAAGGTATACCATCTCCATCAACATCAAGATATCGGCCAAATTTCTCCATACCATCAAGGTCTTCCTTGGATAATACCTTTCCTTTGTCATATTCTTTGGTATCGTCCCAATCAAATTCTTTAGTTGACCAGTCATTCATTCCTAGGTCTAAATCCATCAAGACGATTACAGGAGTTTGTAGTCTGTCAGCTAAATCAAAGGCTTCTATAGAGAAATCAAAGCACTCATTAGGATCTGAAGGAATTAATAGAACATGCTTTGTATCTCCATGAGAAGCATAAGCACATGCAAGAAGATCTGATTGTTGTGTTCTTGTGGGCATTCCTGTTGATGGACCCCCTCGTTGTACATCAAAAATAACTGAAGGCACTTCTGCAAAATAAGCTAATCCAATAAATTCACTCATTAGTGATATGCCTGGACCACTAGTGGCTGTAAATCCTCTTGCTCCATTCCAATTTGCTCCAATGGTCATTCCTATTGCAGCCAGTTCATCTTCCGCCTGAATAAAAGCAAATTTATTTTTATCAGTTCCTATTTCGATACGTAGTTTTTCACTATAATCACTATAAGATTCAGCAAGCGATGTTGAGGGGGTTATTGGATACCAAGCACAGAAAGTAGCTCCGCCATAAACACAACCTAGGCCCGCTGCATCGTTGCCACTTGTTAATATTAACCCTTCAGTTTTATTTGATTTATTAACTTGAATATCACAGAAATCTTTAAAGTTTTCTTCCGCATAAGAATAACCAATTTCTAAAGCTTTAACATTTGGTTCTATTAATTTCTCTTTACCTCTGAATTGCTCATTAATAAGAGAAATGTAAATATCCTTGTCCATTTTAAGAAGTGAAGCAAGAAATCCAACGTATCCAAGATTTTTGAAGAGTAATCTTTGTTTGGGATTAGAAAATTCATTGACGCAAAGTTCTGTTAGAGGAATTCCAAGAACATTGATGTCTTCTCGTCCAAAATCTCTTTTCCAAGATGAATCATAAATTAAATATCCACCTGATTTTAATTCTTTAATATCATCGCCGTAAGACTGAGGGTTCATGGCAACAGAAATATCTATACCTTCTCTTCTTCCAAGATAACCTTTTTCATTGACTCTTACCTCAAACCAGGTGGGCAATCCTTGGATGTTAGAAGGAAAGATATTTTTAGGACTAACTGGTATGCCAGAACGAAAAACTCCCTTAGCAAACATTTGATTAGCACTAGCAGAGCCAGACCCATTAACATTAGCAAATTTAATTACAAAGTCATTTATTGAGCTTATTTTCTTCATGAGTAAGCTTTAGCCTCTTCATATAAGAAATTTTGCATATCCCAGGCTCCTGTTGGACATCTTTCTGCGCATAAACCGCAGTGAAGACAGACATCTTCATCTTTAACCATAACTCTTGCTGTCTGAAGGAGGTTGTCTGAAACTAGAATATCTTGGTTTAAGTTTAAGGCAGGTATTCTTAGATTATTTCTTACTTCTTCTTCTGTTCCGTTAGATATAAAGCTAATACAGTCAGTAGGGCATATATCTACACAAGCATCACATTCAATACATAACTGTTCCGAGAATACAGTTTGCACATCGCAATTAAGACATCTGTTAGCTTCATCTAAAGCCATTTGTTCGTCAAAGCCTAATTCAACTTCCATCTTTAAATCTTTTAGGGCCACGGTCTTTTCTGCATGAGGTACCAGCAACCTACTTGCTTGTGATATATCATTATCATATGACCATTCATGCACCCCCATTTTTTGACTAACTAGAGTAGTCCCGGGTTCTGGTCTTTCATAAAGATCCTTTTCATTACAGAATTTATCTATTGATATAGCGGCTTGATGTCCGTGTGCAGCAGCCCAGATAATATTCTCAGGTCCCCAAGCAGCATCTCCCCCGAAGAATATTTTTTGGTTTGTTGATTGAAAGGTAATTTTATCAACAATTGGCATATCCCATTCACCAAATTCTATTCCAATATCTCTTTCAATCCACTCAAATGCATTATCTTGTCCAATAGCAACAAGAACATCATCGCATTCAAAAATTATGGGATCTTCTCCTGTTGGGACTAAAGATCGTTTTCCGCTGTCATCAAATTTAGCTTCAACTTTCTCAAATTCCATACCAACTAATTTGTTGTTCTGGATAATAAACTTCTTTGGTACATGGTTATCATAGATCGGTATGTCTTCATTCATTGCATCTTCAATTTCCCATTCAGACGCCTTCATTTGATCAAAAGGACTTCTAACAGTTACTTTGACATCATCAGCTCCAAGTCTTATAGAGGTTCTGCAACAGTCCATGGCTGTATTTCCTCCTCCAAGCACAATAACTTTTTTACCTATAGATTTTGTATGTTCAAAAGCAATGCTAGTAAGCCAATCAATACCAATATGTATACTTTTTCCAGCTTCCTCTCTTCCTTCTATATTAATATCTCTTCCTTTAGGCGCTCCGGTTCCAACAAATATTGCATCAAAGTCTTCTTTAAGAAACTCTTTCATGCTTGTTATCTCTGTATTAAAACGAGTTTCTATCCCAAGGTTAATTATTTGATCTACCTCTTCATTAAGAACCTTTTCAGGCAATCTGAAAGAAGGGATATTTGTTCGCATAAGACCGCCAGCTCTTTTATCTCTTTCAAATAAAACGCACTGATAGCCCATAATAACGAGGTCTCTAGCAACAGTCAGCGAGGCCGGACCTCCTCCTATTAATGCAATTCTTTTACCATTAGATTCAGGGGCTGTAGGTAACAAACTAGAGATTTCATCTTTATAATCATAAGTAACTCTTTTGAGTCTACAAATAGCAACTGGCTTATCATGTGTTCTTGTTCTTCTGCAGGCAGGTTCGCAAGGCCTATCACAAGTTCTTCCTAAAATGCCTGGAAAAACATTTGATTCCCAATTCATCATATAAGCTTCGTTATAATTTCCTTGTGCAATCTGCCTTATATACTCAGGGACAGGAGTGTGAGCAGGGCAGGCATGCTGACAATCAACTACTTTATGATAATATTGAGGGTCCTTTACATCCGTTGGAGGCAAGAATTTTTCTACAGGAGTTTTAGGTTTATCTTCTATAAGCTCAGGTCCTAACTGATGTTTAGCAATTTCAATTTTATTTTTTAGATTACCTACAACTTCCCATCTAAGTTCTTTAGCCTTTTCTAGATCATGAGTTTTAAGGGATTCTCTTAAATCATAACCAAGCTGGTCTCTTAAAGTTCTAGGTACAGCCAGCTTAACCCACCAAGTGTTGTACCTTTTAAAAAGATATCTAGTATCCATACTATTTTCTTAATTTAGTTTATTTAAAGTTAGAATATTCAACGTATGGTACACAATATACCTATATTTGAAAACACTTTGTATAATTAATTACAATTAAGTATTAATTACATCAGATAATACAGGTACATGTACCTTTTATAATAGTTTATATGTACCTATTCTTGACAATTCTAGTCAGGAATATAGAATGTATCAAATGCATCTAACTACAAAAGGTAAATACGCTGTTACAGCGGCATTAGATCTTGCCCTGCATGAAAGCAATGACTTTACTTCTATTTCAGATCTAGCATTAAGGCAGTCAATTCCTGGACCATATCTAGAACAATTATTTAGGAATTTAAGAAAAGCAGGTATTCTTATTTCTCATCGAGGCCCTGGTGGGGGATATAAACTATCCAGACCAAGTAATGAGATTAAGATAGGACAAATAATTTCAGCTGTAGAAGACAGGATGGATGCAACTCAGTGTTCGGGAGAAGGGAATTGCAGTGCCGGATCTAAATGTTTAGCACATAATTTATGGACAGATTTAAATCACCAAGTTCAATCCTTTTTAATGGACAAATCTTTAGAAGATGTCTTAAGTGATTCTAGTAATAATAAGAGTTCGACTTTAAACAATAATAAAAAGCTACTAATAGCTGCAGGATAAATAAATGAAATTACCAATTTATTTCGATTATGCCTCAACAACTCCAGCTGATCCTAGGGTTGTAAAAAAAATGCAAGAATGTCTTTCTTTGGATGGTAATTTTGGTAACCCAGCATCAAGATCTCATTCTTTTGGATGGAAAGCAGAAGAAGCAACAGAACAAGCCCGATCTGATGTTGCTAGTCTAGTCAATTGTGACCCTCGAGAAATAGTGTGGACCTCAGGTGCGACTGAATCAGATAATTTAGCTATCAAGGGCTCTGCAAGATTTAATAAAGCTAAAGGAAACCACATCATTACCTCAAAAGTTGAACATAAAGCTGTACTCGATAGCTGTAGACAATTGGAAAGAGAAGGTTTTGAAATAAGTTATTTGGACCCTAATTCTAATGGAATAATTACTCCTGAGATGGTTATTAACTCAATTACAGACCAAACAATTTTAGTTTCTTTGATGCATATTAATAATGAAATTGGAGTTATAAATGATATTGAATCTATAGGAAAAATAACAAGAGAAAGAGGTGTTATTTTTCATGTAGATGCGGCCCAGAGCACAGGAAAACTACCTATAGATTTATCTAAACTTGAAGTAGATCTAATGTCTTTTTCTGCCCATAAAACCTATGGTCCTAAAGGAATAGGAGCTATGTACGCAAGAAGAAAACCACGAGTTAGACTAGAAGCCCAAATACATGGTGGCGGCCATGAAAGAGGCATGAGATCTGGTACTTTAGCGACCCATCAAATTGTTGGAATGGGTGAGGCTTTCAGAATAGCAAAAGAAGATATGATTCAAGATAACATACGCATAAAATCCCTGAGAGATAAATTCTGGGATGGGCTTAAAGATATGGAAGAAGTTTATTTAAACGGAGACCCAGAACATAGAGCAGCAGGGTTTCTTAATGTAAGTTTTAACTACGTCGAGGGAGAATCGCTTATAATGGCTTTGAAAGATATAGCAGTTTCTTCAGGCTCAGCCTGCACCTCTGCTAGTTTAGAACCTTCATATGTACTTAGAGCTATTGGATTGAAGGATGAGTTGGCTCATAGTTCAATTAGATTCGCCATAGGAAGGTTTACAACTGATGAAGAAATTGAATATACAATTGGCCTGGTAAGAAATGCGGTAGGGAAATTACGAGCGTTATCTCCTCTCTGGGACATGTATAAGGATGGAGTCGATTTAGATACGATTGAATGGTCAACTAGTTAATGAACTGAGGTAATAAAAATGGCATATAGCAAGAAAGTGATAGATAAGTTTGAAAAAACTCTGGCAGAGCCAGAAAAGCATAGTGTTGGCAGGTGGGACCCTTCTGAATCTGATGTTGGAACAGGTATGGTAGGAGCACCGGCTTGTGGTGATGTAATGAGACTACAAATCAAGTGTGAACAAAGAAATAATTCTCACGTTATTAGTGATGTAAAATTTAAAACTTATGGATGTGGTTCAGCAATAGCTTCTTCTAGTGAGTTAGTTGATATGTTAAAAGGAAAGACTCTTGAGGAAGCAAAAGAAATCAAGAATCAGGATATCGTTGATGCTCTTGAACTGCCGGCTATAAAGATTCATTGTTCTGTTTTAGCCGAAGATAGTATTCATCAGGCTATAAAGGATTACGAATCAAAAATATAAGCTATAGCAATGACAAGCCTTTCTCAGCCTAGTTCTTTCGATCCGAATAGTTTCGAATTAAGTCCTAGTGCTATAAAACACTTTAAACAAAATTTAAATAATGAAAATTCCAGTTTAGGAATTAGATTTTCAGTATCAGAATCTTCAGGTTGCTCCGGATATACCTACTCTTTAGACTATGTAGATTCTAAGAACCCAGATGATCTACTTTTTGAATTTGATGATATATCTGTGTTTATTGATTCTGACTCTTTTTTGTACCTTAAAGGAACGAAAGTTGATTTCGAAAGAGACGGAGTCAATGAGGGAATTAAATTCCACAACCCAAACGTGAAAGCAATTTGTGGCTGTGGCGAAAGCTTTGAAGTAGAAATTTAATCTAGATAAAGATTATTTAAGGAATGACAAAGATAAAGGTAGGCTCTCATCCGGAGATTTGCCCAGAAGGCATTGAATTAGAGGTCGCTCCTGGTGAAAGTCTTTGTGAAACACTCTTAGATAACGGCATTTCTATTGAACACGCCTGTGAATTATCTTGCGCTTGCACTACATGCCATGTGGTTGTTAGGAAGGGCTTTTCAGGGTTAGACGAAGCATCTGAAGCTGAAGAAGACATGCTAGATAAGGCATGGGGTCTTGAATCTCAATCAAGGTTAAGTTGTCAAATAACAGTTGGTGAAGAGGATCTAGAAATAGAGTTACCTAGATACACCATTAATATGGTTTCAGAGAGTCACTAGAACATGCTTTGGACAGACGTAAACGATATAGCTATCGAACTTTATGAGAAATTTCCTGAAGTTGATCCTCAATATGTTTTGTTTACAGACTTGAGAGATTGGGTGTTAGATTTGGAAGACTTTGAAGATGCAGCTGACAGGTCAAATGAGAAGATATTAGAAGCCATACAGATGTTATGGATGGAAGAGATGAATTAACCTTTTTTTGTATGAATAAGTATAATGCGCGCCTTTAAAACTAAAGGAATAATATGTCATTAGAAACAACTCTATCAATTATCAAACCGGATGCTTATGCCAAAGGGCATGTAGAAGAGATTTGCTCAAGATTGGAAGCCCAAGGTCTGAATATTACTCAAAAAAAAGAGCTTCACCTTTCACAGGAAGAAGCTGAAGGTTTCTATATTGAACACAAGGAAAGGCCTTTCTTCTCTGCTTTGGTTGAATTTATGACCTCGGGCCCTATACAAGTCCAGGTCTTAGAAGGTGAAAATGCTATTTTAAGTTATCGAGAGATAATGGGCAGTACCAATCCTCAAGAAGCAGCCCCCGGTACCATAAGAGCTGACTTCGCAGAATCAATAGATGCAAATGCTGTGCATGGTTCTGATTCGCCAGAATCAGCTACAAGAGAGATCGCTTATTTCTTTTCTGACTAGTTTTTAATTAAATGGATGAACCTCAAGAAGAAAAATTTTCAGGCCAACTCTTAAGTGAGGCAAGAAAAAAAAGAAGGTTACGCTATAAAAGGCTTTCTACAGAATTAAATATTCCAGAAAAATACCTTCAAGCCTTAGAAGAAGAGAACTATGGAGTCATGCCTGGAGGAGACCCTTATATAAAAGGGTATCTGAGAGCATATGCAAAAAAATTAGGAATTGATCCTGACTTCATAATTGAGCGATATTCAGAAAATCTTAAAAACAAACAAATAACTCCAAGTGTCCAATCTGCAAAAGATGAATACATGTTTATTAAATCCAAGAAATACATACTAGCAGTTGGTATTTTCTTTTTGTTTTCATTATTTATTTACCTTTCTCCTTCATGCTCGGAAGGTGTTTTAGTTGAGACTTCGGTTGAAGATTACGGTAAAAAGAAACCTGTTGAAACATCAATTATAGAATCTGGAATTAAGGTAGAAGAAATTAATACATCGGAAGTTGAAGGAGACATTATTCCCTCAATTGATCTAATGAATAAAAAAATAGAAGTCCAAACAACAAGTGAAGCTTTTGTAACGGAAGACTTGTTAGAATTTTATTTTTTAAAAGAATGTTGGGTATCGGTAGAGAATGAATTTGAGAAATTGGTTTACAAATTAGCTGGCGAGGAAACTTCTCTACAAATTAGGTCAAAAGGACCATTTAAAGTTATTGTGGGTAATGCTAAAAACGCTAATTTAATATTTAATGGAATAGTTATAGATTTATTAGAGTCTTCTAATAGGGAAAATAACGTAAGTTGTGTAGTATTGCCTTCAGGAAAATGCAGTGAGTTTCCAAGATCAAAATAATAGAAGAAAGTCTCGCCAAATAAAAGTTGGCGATGTGCTTGTGGGTGGAGATGCGGATATTTCTATCCAAAGCATGACAAACACCAAAACCACAGACGTAGAAGGTACCCTGGCGCAAATAAGGCAGCTAGAAGATGCTGGCGCAGATATTGTTAGAGTTTCAGTGCCTGATATAGATTCTGCAAATGCCTTTGCTAAAATAAAGAAAAGCTCTAATGTCCCTTTGGTGGCAGATATTCACTTTGACTATATGATGGCATTGGAGGCTATAAAAGGTAAAGCAGATTGCATAAGAATAAATCCGGGCAATATTGGGAAAGAAGATAAGGTCAAGCAAGTGGTTTCGGCTGCTAAAGATAATGGTGTCCCTATTCGAGTGGGTATAAATGCAGGGTCGCTAGAGAGAAAACTACAAATAAAGTATGGCGAGCCTAATGCTGATGCATTAGTCGAATCAGCATTAGGTCATATAAATATTCTTCAACAGCTAAATTTTAATGATTTTAAGCTGAGTATTAAGGCTTCAGATGTATTTTTAACAATTGAGAGTTATAGGAAGATCGCAAAATTAATTGATCAGCCTTTGCATCTAGGAGTAACAGAAGCTGGAGGTTTTAGATCAGGAACCGTCAAGTCAGCCGTCGGAATGGGAGCTTTGCTGCTTGAGGGCATTGGAGATACTTTGCGCGTTTCTTTAGCATCCGACCCTGTAGATGAAATAAAAGTAGGTTGGGATATTTTAAAAAGCCTTAAAATAAGATCTAGAGGCATAAATTTTATTGCATGCCCTAGTTGCTCAAGAATGAATTTTGATGTTATTGGAACAATGAATAAATTGGAAAGTAGACTAGAGGATATAAAAGAAGATTTAGATGTTGCCGTTATCGGCTGTTATGTGAATGGTCCTGGTGAATCTAAACATACAACTATTGGCGTAACTGGAGGTTCTCCCAAAAACTTAATTTATATAGACGGGAAACCTGATCATAAAGTAGAAAGTGAAGACCTTGCAGAACATCTTGAGAAGTTAATAAGAGATAAGGTAAAAAAAATTAAATCTGACCTAGATTCGGTTATTGTTAGGTCAAATTAAGATGGCAAAGATAAAATCAGTAAGAGGTATGAATGATATACCGCCAGAGCAAACGCTATATTGGCGTTATGCTGAAGAAATAATTAGTAGCACTTTTTCTTCTTATGGTTATCAAGAGATTAGATTCCCAATCGTAGAGAGTACAGAGTTATTCCATAGATCAAATCAAGCCTCCGATATGGTTTCTAAAGAAATGTATACTTTTGAAGACAAAGGCGGTGATAGTTTATCTCTAAGGCCGGAAGGAACAGCAAGTTGTGTTAGGGCATGTATAGAAAATAACCTTCTTAGAGTTGATACTCCACGACTTTGGTATAACGGCCCAATGTTTAGGTATGAAAGACCACAAAAAGGAAGATCAAGACAGTTTCATCAATCCAGTGTGGAAGTTTTCGGAGTTGAAGGGTCCGAGATAGATGCAGAAATTATAAGGTTGTCCTCGAGACTGTGGAAGAGACTTGGTATAGAAGACAAAGTGTATCTTGAGATAAACAGCATAGGCAATGAAGATACCAGATTAAGGTACACCGAGGATTTGCTGAAGTTCTTCGAGCCTCTTAAAGGTCAATTGGACGACGATATCTTAAAAAAATTAAATGATAATCCTCTAAGGGTTCTAGATTCTAAATCAGAAAAAATTCAATCTTTATTAGAAGGTGCTCCTAAAATCAGTGATTATCTAGATGAAGACTCTGAAACTCATTTTAAGAAGCTAATCAAGATATTAGATTTATTAGGAATCTCCTACGATGTAAACACCAAGCTTGTTAGGGGTTTGGATTATTATAATAAAACCGTTTTTGAATGGAAAACAAACAGCCTGGGTTCTCAAGACACAGTATGCGCAGGCGGAAGATACGATAATTTAATTGAAGAATTAGGAGCAAAACCTTGCCCCGCTATAGGTTTCTCCATTGGCATGGAAAGACTCATACTCTTAATTAAAGAAACTATTGACAATAAGTATCTACAAAATCAAAGCATAGATTGCTTTTTTGTTTGTTTTGGAGAAAAAAGTATTTTACAAGCAATGATGTATGCAGAACAAATAAGAGATAGAATCCCCTCACTGAACTTAAAAGTGAACTTAGGGTCAGAGAGTGCAGGGTCCCAATTTAAAAAAGCCGATAAATCTGGTGCAAGATTTGCTCTAATTTTAGGAGATTCCGAATTAGATGACAGGGTTGTTTCTTGCAAGGATCTAAGAGAAAAATCAGAACAAGAGACCATGGACTTAGAGAGTCTAATTAATAAAATAGAGAATACATTTATAAAGGAAAGATAATGGCTAACTTTTTTTCATCTTCATCAGACGAACAAATAGATCTCCTATCTGTTTGGTGGGATAAATATAAATATATATTGGCATTGCTGTTGGCTGCGTCAGTTATTTTTATTATTTATAGAGACTACTCAATCTCTTCTTCTAACGCCCAGCAATTAGAATCTGCAAAGCTTTACGACAATTTCCTAACTTCGAGTATGGAAGATAAGAGGACCAGAGCTGAAGAAATCATAAACCTTTACCCTGATACATTGTATGCAGATTTTGCAGCACTACACTTGGCGAAAATATCCGCAGATAATAACAACCTTGAACAAGCTGAAGAGAATCTCAATTGGGTCATTGCAAGATCTTCTTCTTGGGGAGCTGAATTTAACCCCTTACAAAGTATTGCCAAACTGAGATTAGCAAGAATTTATTTGGAACAAGGTAAAGCAGATAATGTTATGGACCTTTTAGGGGAAGAGCAGACTTTGACGGCAAGTTTATATGAAGTAAAAGGCGATGCTGAAAAGTCCTTGAATCAAATAAGCGAAGCTAAGTTAAGCTACCTTCAAGCATTAGAATTAAGCAATAGCCAACCCATTAGATCTTTGATAAGTATGAAAATATCTGACCTTCAGGAGGGTGGATAAATGAAAAGACTTATAAGGCTTTTATTAATTTTTACCTTGTATCTTTCATTGGGTGCTTGCTCCACTCTTAGTGGATTAAAATTCTGGGGTGATGAAGACGAAGAAGAAGAGGGACCTGCTGAATTAATTAGAATCACAGAGAGCGTGAACTTAGATTCTGAATGGAATAAAAAATTTGGAAGTGACAATAATTTTGGACGATTAGTCCCTGCATTTTCTAATGACACAATTATTCACATATCATCGAATGGTTATTTAGCAGCCATAGACTCTGATTCAGGATCAGATTTATGGACAAGAGAAACAGAAGATTTAGTCTCTGGAGCAATAACGGTTGGTTTTAAAAAAATATTCTATGGAACTTTAAATGGAGATCTTGTCACTTTAGATTTTAAAGATGGAACAGAAATTTGGAGGTCACAAACTTCAAGTGAAATACTCGCACCCCCGGTTACCAATGGAAGCACGGTTGCGGCCCAAACTTCAGACGGAAAAATTACTGGCTTTAACGTTAAAGATGGAGAGCAAAAATGGGTGCATCAGAATACCATTCCTAAATTAACCTTAAGAGGGACTGCCACCCCAATTCTATCTAATGGGTTCATATTTACAGGGTTTGCTAATGGGAAGGTTTCTATGATTTACCCAGATTCGGGTGCTATTCGTCTTGAAATACCCGTTACAATAAATGAAGGTAAATCCGAGCTTGAGAGAGTTATAGATGTAGACGGTAAGTCCATTGTCTCTGATAACATATTAGTTTCAGCCTCCTATCAGGGCAATATAACTGCAATAGACTTACAACAAGGGCAGGTGGCTTGGCAAGAAAAAATTTCTTCTATTCATGACCTCGTGACAGTAAGATCAAGAATTATAGCTATAGATGAAAAGGATTCTATAAAAGGATTTGGGTTAACATCGGGAGCAATACTTTGGCAACAAGATGGATTAAGACTTAGAGGTATTTCTTCTCCTGCTGCTTTAGGTAACAATTTCGCGGTAGGTGATTTTGAAGGTTATATCCACATTCTTGACGCTAAAAATGGATCTTTTGTTGGAAGGAAGAAGGTGTCCAATAGGCCTATACTGGAAGTAGTCTCCGAAGGCTCTTATCTGGTTGTTGTAGATGATTCTGGTAGGCTATTTTATCTTTCAGTTAGTTAGTTTTTAAGTCAAAATTTTTGGTATGTCATGTCGTCTGTTGTTGCCATAGTTGGAAGACCAAACGTTGGTAAATCAACTTTATTTAATATCCTAACAGGTTCTAAATCTGCTTTAGTCGCTGATTTTGCTGGCTTAACTAGAGACAGGCAATATGGTCACTTAAAGAATTCTTCTACAGTGCTTATAGATACAGGTGGAATTAGTTCAGAGAGTAATGACATATCTGTGGCGGTTAAAAACCAAGCAGAGAATGCAATTCAAGAGGCTGACATATTATTTTTTATAGTTGATGGCATAGATGGATTAATGCCATTAGATGAAGAGATTGCATCTTCATTAAGGAAAACAAATAAAAAAATATATTTATTAATAAATAAAGTCGACGGATTAAAACAAGAAGCTAACGCAGTTGAATTTGAGAAACTAGGTTTCAAAAATACAATAGGTTTCTCTGCTGCGCATAACCAAGGATTAGGAGATATAAGGCAGACCTTAGAAGACCTTGAAGATAATGAATTCAATGATATTCAATCTTTGGAAGGCGGTATAAAGATATCAATAATAGGCAGACCAAATGCCGGTAAATCTACGCTCATAAATAAATTAATAGGAGAAGAAAGGGTCTTGGTTTCACCGGAATCTGGCACTACTAGAGATTCTATTGAAGTCCCTCTTAATTGGAACGGTAAAAATATTATTCTGGTGGATACAGCTGGCATGAGAAGGAAAAGATCAATAAAGGAGGAGACGGAGAGGTCTTCAGTTTCTCAGTCATTGGAGTCAATAAGAAGATCTAGTGTAGTCATTCTTGTATTGGATTCTTCTGAGACAATCGTAGATCAGGATATTCACCTCTTAGGCTTGGCTCTTGCCTTAGGAAGGCCGGCGATCATAGCTGCAAATAAATTGGATCTACTTTCAAAAAAACAAAAGGATGATTTAAAAGAAAATATTCATAGAAAATTGAGGTTTGCTAGCTTTTTAGAAACGCAATTTATATCAGCAAAAGAGGGTAAAGGAATTAATGTCTTAATTAAGTTAGCTGAAAAGGCTTATCTTTCAAGTGTTAGAGAATTACAGACTCCTATTTTAAATAAGATTCTTAAAGTTGCCTTACAAAGACAACCTCCTCCAATGTCAGGGAGGTTTAGGCCTAAATTAAGATATGCTCATGCCGGTGGAAAGAACCCGCCAACTATAATCCTTCATGGAAATAACCTTAAGCTTATAGGAGACTCTTACAAAAAGTTCTTAGAAAATTTTTATCGCACCCATTTAAAACTTGGATCAACACCACTCTTAATTAAGTTTAGTGAAAAGGAAAACCCTTTTAAGGACAAGCCTAATATTCTGACTGATAGACAAAAGAAAAAGAGAGCTCGTCTTGTTCAAAGAAGGAAAAAATAATGAAAGAGTGGAGGGGTATCAAGAGTTTTCTGTTAGTCTCCTTCCTCTTCTCAATTACAAATATAATCCAAGGTAAAGAATTGACTGAACTTAAACCACCGTCACCACAAAAGGTTCCATTTTTAATGGAGGCTCATGGAATTGAAAGAATTGATAACTATTACTGGATGCGTGATGACTCAAGAAAAAGTAAAAAAATCTTAAATCACCTTAAATCTGAAAATAAGTATCTAGAGGATTGGTTTGCTTCAGGAGAAGATTCAAGAAAGAAGCTTTTTAAAGAAATAACAGATAGGATTCCTAAAAAAGAAGAGTCTGTACCTATTAGAATGGGTTCTTATGAATATTTCAGGCGATATAAGCCTAATAAAGAGCATGCCATAATTATAAGGCGTGCTAATAAGAACGCATCAGAGCAGATATTGTTAGACGTAAATAAATTAGCAGTAAATTCAGATTTCTATCAATTAGCAAACTGGAGCATTTCTCCGACCGAACAGATTTTAGCTTATGCTGAAGACACGACAGGTAGGCGTGAATATTTAATTAAATTTAAGAACTTATTAACCAAAAAAGTTTCTGAAATTAAAATTAGCGGCACTTCAGGAGACATGGCTTGGTCTTCTGATAGTAAACATTTCTTTTATGTAAAAAGAGATCCAGAGACTCTTCTTCCTTTCCAAGTTTATCGTCATTTAATTGGATCAAAGCAATCTGAAGATGTCCTGATTTACGAAGAAAAAGATCCAACATTTCATGTGTCGGTAGGAAACTCAAGATCCATGGAATTTATTGAAATAGATATATCCAGTACCACAAGTTCGGAGACCCTCTTGCTGAAGAGTTCTAAACCTTTAGAGAGCCCTATAGTATTCTTTCCCAGGACCTTAAATCATTTATATTCTGTAGAGCATGATCCTGAGCAAGATCGCTTCTTAATTCACACGAATTGGAAGGCAAAGAATTTCAGGCTCATGGAATCAGCTCTTCCTAAATCAAAAAAAAGGTCTCAGTGGCAAGAAATCATTCCACACAGAGAAGACGTTTTACTTCAGTCAGTTCTGTCTTATCCAAAAAATATAGTTTTAATGGAAAGGGAATCGGGACTAAGGCGTTTGAGGATATTGGATGAGAAGGGTAATTCCGAAAAAGTGGTAAGTTTTCACGATCCCTCTTATACAGCTTATCTGGCAGCTAATCCTGAATACGCAAGTAGTAAGTTTTATTACGGGTATTCAAGCATGAGATCTCCAGATGCTATTTATTCTGTTGATCTGCAAAGCGGTAGAAAAAGAAAACTAAAACAAGCTGAAATAAAGGGTCCTTTTTCTCCAAGCTTATACAAGGTTCAGAGGAAGGAAATTAAAGCTCGAGATGGAACTTTAGTACCTGTCTCATTTGTGTACCGTAGAGATTTATATAAGAAAGGAAAAAATCCTCTTTTTGTATACGGTTATGGTTCATATGGGATATCTGTTGATGCAGGATTTAGTTCCACAAGATTATCGTTACTTGATCGGGGTTTTATTTTTGCTATTGCACATGTAAGGGGTGGTCAAGACTTAGGAAGAAAATGGTATGAAGATGGAAAAATTTTTAACAAGTTAAATACTTTCCATGATTTCATCGATGTAACCAAAGGCCTGGTTAATCTAGGTTATGGACAGGCGGGTAGGGTGTATGCCGGTGGAGGCAGTGCAGGCGGTTTATTAATGGGTTCAATAATTAATATGGAACCAAATTTGTATAATGGAATTATTTCAAATGTTCCATTTGTTGATGTCATAACTACCATGTCCGACGAAACCATACCACTTACAACAGGTGAGTATGATGAGTGGGGTAATCCTGCAAATAAGAAGGCATTTAAATACATAATGAAGTATTCGCCTTATGATAATATTGGTTCCTATTCCTACCCAAGTATTCTTGTAACTGCAGGCTTGTGGGATTCTCAAGTGCAATATTACGAACCAGCAAAATACGTAGCGAAACTCCGAGATTACAATACTTCTGATAACCCTATTTTATTTAAAGTAAATTTAACAGCTGGACATGGTGGAGTTAGTGGAAGGTTTGCTAGTCTTGAAGAAGTGGCTATGGAGTACGCTTTTCTTCTGAGATCAGATAATAATTAATGCAAAATTTAGAAGGATCTAAAAACTTAAAACAAACCGACAATAAAGTCCTTTCTATCTTAATGTTCATCATACTGTTTGTAAGTATGGGGCAGTCCGTCTACTGGCAATCGATGCCTATTATAGGAAGAGAATTTGGATTCTCTGAAGTTCAAATTAATAGTCTCATTTCAATATCTGCGGCTATGTTTATTATTTTTACTCCTTATTGGGGAAAATTGAGTGACAAAATAGGAAGAAAGAAAGTCTTGATAATGGGACTATCCGGCTATGTTTTATCGACATTATTTTTTTGTTTCTTTGTTTCTTATGGACTAAGCGGTTATTTTTCAGGCCTCAGTCTGTTGTTTATTTTACTCCTAGCAAGAATGCTCAATTCTGCTTTAGGAGCAGCCTCAAGGCCTGCTACCGGAGCTTACGTTGCTGATATTACATCTGATGAAGATCGCTCAGCAGGTATGGGAAAATTTGGAGCAGCAAATAATATAGGAACAATAGCTGGACCGGTTTTGGTTGGATCTTTAATTGGAATAAACTTGTTTTCTGTTGATATTCAAAACTTTGGATTGCTTACACCGTTATTAATTATGTCTTTTATAATGTTTGCAGCTATTATTTTTGCTTTTGTTTTCCTCCCAACTACACCAACTCGAACTTTAGAAGATACTCCAGTATCAAGGCCTGCTCTAGATAAAAACCTTAAATATCTTCTTGCAATAGGCGTTATTATTTTTACAAGTTTTGCTATTTTTCAGTCTGTTACCGCCTACTATTTACAGGATAGATTTTTGCTATCTCTAAACGAAACAGCTAAATCAACAGCTTTAGTTTTAGGCTCAATGGCTGCAATGTCTATAGTTGCTCAGTTAACCATCGTCCAAAGATTTAAAGGTTCGCCGTTGCGTTTAATTTGGTGGTCTATACCTTTCTTTGTTGCAAGTGCAATCGTCGTGGCATTCTCGTTAAACTTCAATTGGGTTCTTGTTGGAATGAGCTTGATGGGCCTAGGCATGGGGTTGGCTTCACCTGGGTACACAGCTTCTGCATCTCTTAATGCAGATATAAACAATCAAGGAGCCGCTGTAGGCTTGGCGATGATAGCTCCAGGCATGGGTTTTGCCTTAGGCCCTCTCTTGAGTGGTTTTCTTTATCAAGCCAATCTAATCCTCCCTTTCCTGTTTACCATACCTCTTTTTTTAATAGCATCTTTTCTAATTTTTCAATTAGAAAAAAAATCTTTTCAGTAGCCATGGTTTTTGATGGTATTTAGTTTAATCACAAATTATAATTGAGTGGCTTTAGCGCGCTCAAAAGCAAACCCTATTAAAGATAGTGATAGAAAAAGATAATCGTCCAGTAAATTTAAATTTACTAACTATAAACTTGCCAGTAATTGGTGTTGCTTCTATTCTTCATAGAATATCCGGCTTTACTTCATTTGTTTGCTTCCCGCTGGTTGTTTGGTTGCTGCACGTCTCTTTGCAATCAACTGAATCTTTTAGTCAGCTAAAAAGTCATCTGGAAAATAATACCCTTTTAAAGGCGATGGCAGTGTTTATAGTGGCAGGCTTTATTTATCATATCCTTGCAGGTTTAAAAAAGATCTTAGGTGAGATCTTTGGGTTTGGAGAAACTCTTAGATCCGGCCAGGTGTTGTCTTGGATTGTTTTTGCTTTGAGCTTCATCAGCTCTCTGTGGTTTTTAATTTATATCTGGTAACAGTAATGAAATTTTTTGAGTCAGGAACTAACGAATTCATAATTATAAGAGCATGCGCGTTGCTCATGTTTCTTTACATTATTTATTTAGTTTATTTTATAGTCTCAACTCCGGTAGTGGATTACATGACATGGGAAGCTTTTTTTGAAGGCTTTCTAACTAGAATTTTTTCAAGTATTTTTTTAATATCTTTTGCAATCCACACGTGGTTCGGGACTTGGGCTATTGGAACTGACTATTTTACGCCAGCAAGGTTGGGCGGATTAAGTAAAATTGTTTATTCCTCATACAGACTTTTTTGCGCATTGTTAATTACGGTTGTTTTAATCTGGTCCTTTATAATTATTTGGTAAATAAATATGAAAGTAAGTGAAATCATAAATGCAAAAGATCTTCCTGTGATGGATTTTGATAGCATCATTATTGGTGGTGGAGGCGCAGGGCTAAGAGCTTCTCTTCAGCTTGCAGAATCCGGTCTAAACACAGCGGTAATTTCAAAAGTATTTCCAACTAGATCTCATACTGTGTCTGCCCAAGGTGGAATTACTTGTGCTATACAGAGTGATGACCCGGATGATGATTGGAGATGGCATATGTTTGATACCGTAAAAGGATCGGATTATATAGGCGACCAAGATGCCATAGAGTATATGTGCAGTGAAGGGCCGAAGGCTGTTTTTGAACTGGAGCATATGGGGTTACCTTTTTCAAGAACAGAAGAAGGAAAGATATATCAGAGGCCTTTTGGAGGACAGTCTAAAGATTATGGAAAGGGAGGTCAGGCAACAAGAACATGCGCAGCGGCTGACAGAACAGGTCACAGTTTGCTTCATACTCTTTATCAGGCAAATCTAAAGGCAGGAACTAATTTTCTTAACGAATGGTTCGCAATTGACATGGTTCTTAATGAAGATGGAGCAGTTGTTGGCGTGGTTGCTTTTGAAATTGAGAGCGGAGAGATTTTCTATATTCGCTCTAAGGCCACTGTTCTTGCTACTGGAGGAGCGGGAAGAATCTATGCTTCTACAACTAACGCATTAATTAATTCTGGAGATGGTATAGGAATGGCTTTAAGAGCTGGCTTACCGGTCCAGGATATTGAAATGTGGCAGTTTCATCCAACTGGTATTCATGGAGCAGGAACTTTAGTGACTGAAGGGTGTAGAGGAGAGGGTGGATATCTTCTTAATAAGGACGGCGAAAGGTTTATGGAACGTTACGCTCCTAATTCAAAAGATTTAGCAGGACGAGATGTGGTTGCAAGATCAATGGCCCTAGAGATTATAGAAGGAAGAGGTTGCGGTCCTAATAAAGATCATATTTTCTTAAGGCTTGATCATTTAGGCCCAGAAGTGGTTCACAAGAGATTGCCGGGTATAACGGAATTATCAAAGACTTTTGCGGGCGTAGATCCTGCAATACAACCAATACCGGTTGTACCAACTTGTCACTATATGATGGGCGGTATACCAACAAATATAAACGGGCAGGTTATTACTATTAAAGATGGAGAGGATGTTGTCGTTGAAGGCTTATACGCGGCTGGAGAAGTGGCTTGTGTTTCTGTGCATGGAGGGAACAGGCTAGGAGGAAATTCTTTATTAGATTTAGTGGTATTTGGCAGGTCGGCAGGACTTCATATCGAGAAATCAATGAAAAACGGTGTAGATTTAAAGAAGGCATCGAACGATAATATTGATAAGGCTTTGGTAAGATTAAATAAATTAAATGCTTCGATGGAAGGTGAACAAGTAAGCGTCCTTAAAGATAAGATGCAACAAAATATGCAAAATAATTTTGGTGTCTTTAGAAGAGGGGACTTAATGGAAGAAGGCATAAAGAAATTACACGACTCTAGAGAAGAAGTTGAGAATATGTTTCTTCCCGATAAATCAGCCGTATTTAATACTGCAAGAATAGAGGCACTTGAAATGCAGAATCTTTTTGAGGTTGCAGAAGCAACAGCTGTAGTAGCAAATGAAAGAAAAGAAAGTCGAGGAGCTCACGCTAGAGATGATTATCCTGATAGAGATGATGAGAATTGGTTAAAACATTCTATCTACTTTTCTGAAACTAAAAAAGTAATCAAAAGAGAAGTTAATAATAAACCTAAAACCGTTGAAGCTTTTCAACCAATGGTAAGGACATATTAAGATGAGTGCAGTAATACCTGTTTCGCATTTACAAACCCTTAAGATGAGTATCTATCGTTTTGATCCTTCAGAAGATGAGAAGCCCTACATGCAAGAAATTGTTGTTGAAGTCCCTACTGATAAAGACATCATGGTGCTTGATGCCTTACATCTTGCTAAAGTCAAAGAACCGTCTTTATCATATCGCAGATCCTGTCGCGAGGGAGTGTGTGGGTCAGATGGAATGAATATAAATGGAAAAAATGGCCTTGCTTGTATTACCCCTTTATCTGAAGCTGTAAAGAGAAACAAGCTAACTTTACGACCCATGCCAGGTCTTCCCGTAGTTAGGGATTTGATAGTGGACATGAAACTATTTTACGATCAATTAGAGAAGGTTCAGCCTTTTTTAATCACTAAGAGCGAGAATCCTGAGAAGGGAAGGCTCCAGAGTCCTAAAGAGAGAGAGGAGTTAGATGGCTTGTACGAATGTATTTTGTGCGGTTGCTGCTCTACTGCTTGCCCATCATTTTGGTGGAACCCCGATAAGTTTCTAGGTCCAGCAGCTCTTTTGCAATCCTGGCGTTTTATTGCTGATTCAAGAGACGAGGCTACAGATGAAAGACTGGATGATTTAGAAGATGCTTTTAGTTTATATAGATGTCATGGAATTATGAATTGTGTATCGGTTTGCCCTAAAGGATTAAATCCAACTGAGGCAATTTCCAACATAAGAAATAAACTTATAAGTAGAAAAAGGCAATAAGGAGATTGGGCAGATGGCTGGTCACTATGATGTAATTATTATTGGATCAAGTCTTGGGTGGTTAAGTGTCAGCTATTCGTTGTTCTCAGCTTGGTTTAAAAACCGTGTTAAGAGCAGTGCGGCGAAGAAGAAAAACCTATTCATTTAAACAGCAGGAAAAAAGAAATGAATCTACATGAATATCAAGCAAAGCAGCTTTTTAGAGAATTTAACATAGCTGTCTCAAATGGAGTTGCTACTTCTTCTGCGGAAGAGGCAGAAAACGCAGCCCTGGCATTGGGCGGATCTAGGTGGGTCGTAAAAGCCCAAGTTCATGCCGGAGGCAGAGGCAAAGCCGGTGGCGTAGAAGTGGTTGATAAAATCGAAAAAGTAAGTGCTTTTGCAAACAAGTGGTTAGGGAAGAATCTGGTAACTTTTCAAACGGATGCAAAAGGACAGCCCGTTAATCAGATTTTAGTTGAGTCATGCACCAGTATTGCTAATGAGCTATATCTTGGAGCTGTAATTGATCGTGCCTCACAAAGATTAGTTGTAATGGCTTCAACAGAAGGCGGGGTGGATATAGAGGAAGTTGCTGAAAACACACCAGAAAAAATCTTCAAAATAGAAATTGATCCAATCAAGGGAACAAATGATTTGGATGCAGATACTCTATCCAACCTTCTAGATCTTAACGAATTACAGAGCTCCCAATTTAGAAACATTTACAAAGGTATTGTTCGCCTTTTTTTAGAAAAGGACTTGGCCTTATTAGAAGTAAATCCTTTGGTTATAACTGAGGCCGGTGATTTGCTTTGCTTGGATGCTAAAATAAACATAGATTCCAATGCCCTTTATCGTCAGGAAGACTTAATTTTAATGAGGGATGTTTCACAAGAGGATGAGAGAGAAGCAAAAGCGGCCGAATGGGACCTTAGTTACGTTGCTTTAGATGGAAACATCGGTTGCATGGTCAATGGAGCTGGTTTGGCTATGGGGACTATGGATATCATTAAGCTTCATGGAGGAGAGCCAGCTAACTTCTTAGATGTGGGAGGAACCGCAGATTCAGAGAGGGTATCTGAAGCTTTCAAAATTATCTTATCTGATGAAAATGTTAACACCGTTTTAATTAATATTTTTGGCGGCATTGTTCGTTGCGATGTCATAGCAGATGGGATAGTGGAGGCATTAACGGTTATGGGAGTATCGGTACCTGTTGTAGTTAGACTTGAAGGAAATAATGCTGAGGTAGGACTTAAGATGTTGGAAGAATGTGATCTAAATATCATTACTGCTTCGAGCTTGGAAGAGGCAGCTGACTTAGCGGTTAAGGCATCAAGAGGAGAGCTTAAATGAGTATTCTTATCGATAGAAATACTAAGGTTATTTGTCAGGGATTTACGGGAGGACAGGCCACGCAACATTGTATTCAGTGCATAGAATACGGCACTGATCTTGTTGGAGGGGTTACTCCTGGAAAAGGCGGACAGACTCATTTAGATCTACCTGTCTTTAATACCGTCACAGAGGCCGTTGATCAAACCGGTGCCACAGCTAGTATAATTTTTGTACCTGCTAGATTTTGCAAGACATCCATACTTGAAGCAGCTGAGTCTGGAATATCATTAATTATTTGTATTACTGAAGGTGTACCTACCCTTGACATGCTTGAAGTCAAAGCAAGATGCGATGCTTTGGGAGTGCGTCTGATTGGACCTAATTGTCCTGGAATAATCACACCAGGTGAATGCAAAATAGGAATAATGCCTGCGAATATCCACCTACCAGGAAAGGTGGGAGTGATTTCAAGATCTGGAACTTTGACATACGAGGCAGTAAAGCAGACTTCAGATTTAGGGTTTGGCCAAACAAGTTGTGTTGGAATAGGCGGAGACCCTATACCAGGATCAAGCTTTATTGATATTTTAGAATTATTTCAAAATGACCCTCAGACAGAAGCAATCGTAATGGTAGGAGAGATAGGAGGAACGGCAGAAGAGGCAGCTGCTGAATTTATTCAATCCAATGTAACCAAGCCCGTGGTTTCTTATATTGCCGGGGTTACAGCACCGGCAGGCAAAAGGATGGGTCATGCAGGAGCAATAATTGCCGGAGGAAAAGGAACAGCTGAAGATAAATTTAAAGCACTTGAATCAGCGGGCGTTCATACAGTTAAAAGTCCTGCTGATATAGGAAAAGGCATTGCCGAGGTCACAGGATGGTAAAGCAATATGAACACTTAAAAATTGAAGATCATGGTCAATTAGTGATCTGTTTTTTATCAAATCCTCCAACTCATACCTTTACCTCAAAGGGCGTTCTAGAGGTTCATCATTTTTTGGAGCAAATGGAAAAAAAAGATGACTTGCGAGTTCTTGCATTTACAGGAGAAGGTAAAGACGTCTTCATAAAGCATTATGAGGTAGGAGAGTTGGCAGATTCAGCTGAGAAAAATATCTCACAAGAAAGTGAATCAAATCAAGAGGCATCTTCTCCAAAAGAACTCCATAATTTTCATAAAATGCTTCTTCGACTGAGAGATTTAGATGCAATAGTTGTTGCTGGCATTAACGGCAATACCGCTGGAGGAGGATGCGAATTTGCTCTGGGTTGTGATTTACGCATCATGTCAGAAGGCCCTTATCTTATAGGTTTACCTGAGACATCTGTTGGAATACTTCCTGGGGGAGGTGGCACGCAAAGACTCGCCAGATTGATAGGGTCTTCACGAGCTTTAGACTTAATATTGCATGCAAAGCTCATGACTCCTGACCAGGCATTAGATTTAGGGATTATAAATAAGCTCGTTCCGCATGAATCTTTTAATAAAGAACTTATTTTGTATTGTTCAGATTTGGCGTCGCGCGCCCCAATTGCTTTAAGACAAGTCAAGAAGATCGTCCATCATGGCCTTGACGTATCTTTAGAGGAAGGGCTGATGATGGAACAAGAGGCTTTCAACGTCACCATGAGATCAAGTGATGCGGCAAAAGCAATGCGAGCCCTACTAGATTCAGAGAACAATATAGAAGAAAAAAATGATTTCGAATGGGAAGGTAAATAGCTTATTCTTCAGCTACTTTTATAACCTGTTTTCCAAAATTCTTACCACTTAAAACGTCCCTTAAACCTTGAGGGGCATTCTCAAAACCTTCAGTAACAGTTTCTCTGTATTTAATTTTTCCTTCTGAAATCCATTGAGACAATTCATCGGTTGCACTTCTCCATTCTTTAAACCATTCAGTGACAACGAAGAATCTGTGCTCTGGAGCAGGATCTAAAGCTCCAAATACATGGAATGGAGTTTCTTCTTGAGTCATGTCTTCAGAATTATAAGCTGATATAAAACCGCATATAGGGACTCTGGAACCAGGATTCAGAAGTTTTGCGACAGCCTTGCTAACCGGTCCTCCGACATTTTCAAAATAAATATCAATTCCATCCGGGCATGCGTTCTTCAAGTCTTCTTCTAAATTCCCTGCTTTGTAGTCAATGCAATCATCAAATCCTAGCTCATCTTTAACGTAAGAGCATTTCTTATCTCCGCCAGCAACCCCAACAACTCTGCATCCCAAGATTTTACCCATTTGTCCAACCACAGTTCCTACTGCTCCAGACGCGGCAGACACAACAATAGTCTCTCCTGATTTTGGAAGTCCAACTCTAAGCAAGCCGAAATAAGCTGTTCTTCCTGGCATGCCAACCGTACCCAGATAGGTCGATAAAGGAACGATAGATGGATCGGCTTTAAATAATTGAGGGTCTTCTTCATTTGCTACTATGTAGCTCTGCCATCCTTGATGTGTGCAAAGGTAGTCACCTTTTATGAATTTATCAGATTTACTTTCAACTACTACTCCTACGCTTTCTCCTGTCATAGGCTCTCCGATAGAAGCAGGGGCGGCATAGGATTCTCCATCATTCATCCTGCCTCTCATGTAAGGGTCTATGGATAAGTAAAGAACTTTAATAAGCAGCTCACCTTCTTTTAATTCAGGAACTTCTTCTTCATTCAGTTTCCAGCAATCATCCGTAGGCATTCCGCTAGGACGTTTATCTAAAAGCCACTGTTGATTTGTGTATGTAGTCATTTAATTCTCCAAATTAGTGTTAATTATATTCTTATCTCTCTTCTCAACAAGATAATAAAATTCTTTATCTTCTATTTTTTTCTCTAAAAGTATATGGCCTAAAAAATTACAAAACTTTTCTACATCTCTTTCGGTGGTTGGATCAGTAGCAAAAACTTCTATTTTATCACCATGCTTGGCTTCATTTATGGCCTTATGAAGCAGCATAATTGGCTCAGGACAGATTAAGCCCTTTGCATCTAATTTATTGATCATTTATAAATTGGTTGGTAATTTTTCTTACTCTACGAACCATTAATGTGGCCGCAACTATTAAGCCACAACATATGCCTGTCCACATTCCTACCGCCCCCATGGGTTCTACGATTATATCTGTTATAGAAAGCAGTACGCCAACAGGCAATCCAACACCCCAATACGAGATAGCCATAATTTTCATGGGACCAAATGTGTCCTTATAACCTCTTAAGGCTCCGATAGCTCCCATTGCTAATCCATCTGCAACTTGGAAGAATGCTGCAAAGGATAAAAGTATTACCGCCAAAGATATAACTTCAGGGTTATTGTTTAAGAGGCTTGCCATTAATTCAGCATTTAGAATTATCATTAGACTCGCAATCAATGCACAAAGAATTGCTAAACGAAGTGAAAAATAAGAACTGTATTTAGCTCCTATCATATTGTTGGCTCCGACATTGTTTCCTACTCTTACAGCAGCGGCGTTAGCAATGGACATTGGGATCATAAAAAATAAACCCCCAATGGTTAGGGCAATTCCATTTGCTGCAATAACTTCACTACCAAATCTGCCAAGTATGATGCCAGCTCCACTAAACATACTAAGTTCTATAAAATTTCCTAAACCAACCGGAATACCGCCTCTTAATATTTCTTTTAGAATACGAAAATTAGGAAGGTCAAATTTAAAAAATAATTTTGTAGGCTCAAACTCTTTCCGTATTTTGAGATATAAAATTAACAGAATGAACGATGTCCAAGTACCAATAACTGCTGATAGCCCGGCTCCTCTTGCACCCATCTCAGGAAATCCAAAATTGCCATAAATAAAAGTGTAGTTACCGATTATTGCGATTATTAGCATTAATACATTCAGGAAGGTTACAGGAAGTGGCCTGGTGGTTCCTTCGCAAAGAGATCTTAGGGGCTGGCTTAATAATATGGCGGGTAACGCAAATATGAAGTAATTTAGGTATTCTTTAGAGTATTTTATAATCTCAGGATCCACCTTTGCTAAAGTTAAGATTAAATGAGCTTGAGATAAAATTAACATCCCTACAAAAACTATAGGTAAGGCAAGCCAAATCCCTTGTCTGACCAAAGGTCCTATTTCTTCATTTTTATTTGCCCCAAAGAGCTGGGCTATCATGGGGGTAATAAAAAACAATACACCTCCTATTCCTACCATGACTGGGAACCAAAGGTTTCCAGCTAACATGATTCCTGCTTGAACATCAGTTGAGTAATTTCCTGTTTGTATGACCGAATTAACTTGAATGAACTGTAAAGCCAGTTGAGTTGCGAACATTGGTACGGCTAACGCCAAGAATTTTCTACCTTCTTGCCTTGCCCTCTCAGTGCTAGAAATATTTTCTTGTGTTATTGGCTGTTCCATTGAGGGCGCGTATCTTATCATGTCATCTTGTAACTAAACGAGAGAAATTATCAGAAGAGATAACAGACCATATTGGCTTAAAAAACTAACAGCAAGATTGGTTAGACTTTACGTTGATCTATACGTAGCTCCTCAATTTGAGAGCTTAGGAGAAGGGCCTGTAGTTATGGGGGCCAGATACATAGATGTCTTTGGCACCAGAGTTAATGTAGGAAAATACCCTACTTTTGTCGCTTCCTCTGATAACAATATCCATTTAACTACTTGGAACCTGGGGGAATTTGATGGAGTTATTGAAATAGGAGATTATTGTTTATTAACTCCAGGAGTTAGGATCGCAGCGGCTACAAAAATTACCATCGGAGATGGTTGCATGTTTGCAAATAGTGCTTATGTTTCTGATGCTGATTGGCACGGTATTTATAATCGCGCAGCACCAGTCGGAACAACAAAACCTGTAGAGCTTAAGAACAACGTATGGATAGGAGATAGGGCGGTTGTAGGGAAAGGTGTGACCATAGGAGAAAATAGCATTGTTGCAGCAGGAGCTGTTGTTGTTAAGGACGTACCGAAGAATGTCATAGTGGGCGGGAATCCAGCAAAGATAATAAAAGAGCTTGATCCAAACGAAGAAGCTTTTACTAGAATTGATTTATTCAAAGATCCTCAGGCATTAGATGACTTGTATGACCATCTCGATAGAATTGATTTAGCAGATAATTCAATTTTAGGTTGGCTCAGAAGTGTTCTTTTACCAACAAAAAAGAACTAGAAACTTACCTCTTTTTCTTAATAAAGTTCTTGCACTATGATTTGTATTTGAGAAACTAAATCTCTGGTTGAACCTATAGAATGGAGTCACTATGGGGATACGTTGCTTAAATTTCTTTGTTTTTCCAGGATGATTGAATATTAACCATGGAGAGACTTATGACTCATATAATTAAAGCAACTTTCGTTGCTATTTTTTCCTTTCTTTTTTCTTTAAATACTTTTGCAGACGGACATGAGCAGCCTAGCTTTATTCCTTTGGAAGGATTTGCTTGCAATTATTCACCAGGCAAAGACATGGATGATCTTTTGCAAGTTACCAAAACTTGGAATGACTATATGGATGATGGAGGTTCAAAATATAGTGCATGGCTTTTCACGCCTTATTTTTATAGCGAAGATGAAGCTGCAGATGTTTTTTGGATAGGAGTTTCACCCACTTGGGAAGAATTGGCTAAAGGAGAACAACACATGTCTGCTCCTAAGGGACAAAAAATAAATGCTCAGTTTAACAAGATTGTTCCTTGTTATGATCATACCAATTGGGGTTATGAAAGCGTTAGATCTTCATCAGGATCTAGTGATGACGATGAAGGCGTAGTCACTATTATGTGGTGCACTTTAGCAGAAGGTGTAACTTATGAGGATGTGCTTGCAGCCGATGAAAAATTTAATGCTTATGAAGACAGTACAGGGTCTGCAACAGGTGTAGGAAGATGGTGGCCTGGATCTGGTATACCATCACGTTTTACAGCAGATTTCTTATGGGCACAAGGTGTAGATAGCATGCAGTCATGGGGGCAGAGTGTTGATAGGGCTGTTAATGGAGGCGGAAATCAAGCCACACTGGCAATATATGGCGAACTAATGTCTTGCGATAATAGGGCGGTTTATAAAGTTAAATCAGTAAGGCAATAGATATGAATTTAATTAAGGAAAAATTATGAAATATTTAAAAAAATTAATAGTATTAGCCATAGCTCTTTATTCTATTTCTTTGACAGCAGCCACTACTTATTCAATGGAGGCCTTTCAATGCAATTATGTCAATGGAAAAGACTATTCGGATGTACAGAAAATTTTGCCTTTATGGCACGATCATGCTGATGAAAACTTCTCAGCACCCTATGCTGCTGTTATGTTGCAACCATACTTAAAATCAGAGGCAGATGTTGAATTTGATTTAGCATGGATTGGATTTTCTAGAACGCAAGAAAATATGGGAACTATTGCAGATGAATGGCTTGCTACAGGATCAAAGGTACAGGCTAAGTGGGATAAAGTAGTTGATTGTCCTTCGTATGGTTTTTACGGAGTTTATGAAGGCAGAGCGGCATCTGCTGATCCTGAAGAAGGGAGTCAATCCTATTGGGCTATATCAAGTTGCTCTTTTAAAGAAGGAAAAACTGGTTCTGATTTAGCAGCTTCTGATGAAGGCTGGAATGCTTTTATGGATAATCAAGATCATACAGGAGGAGTATGGAGGTGGTGGCCTGGAGCAGGTGCGCCTAACTCCTTTGAAGGAGATTTTCTCATGAATATCACTTATTCATCTATGGCAGAATTAGGAAGAATTACTGATGCCAGATACCAGGCTAGTAATAACGGTGATCTTCCAGAAAGCATTCTGAACTGTGATAATCCAAGGGTTTATATAGCTGAAAGTGTTAGAAATTTTGGAGAGTAATTAACTCATAAATAAGAAAGCGGCCATTTGTTGGCCGTTTTTTTTATCTACCGAATTTTGTTAAAATAGTTTTTGATTATGAGTATTAAAAATTTCTTTTTACTAGCATTCCTATTTACTAGCTCCTTAAGTACTAGTTCTGAAAATAATAGTTTAGATCCTAATCTAAATTTATTTGATTATCTTCTAGAAAATAATACTTCGAGCTTTCTGGTCTCAGAAAAAGGAAAAATAGTAATTGATCATGAGTTTAAAGTTCAAAAGACTTTAAAGCCAAAGAGCTTAATGTTTTTTAATCTACTGCAACAAGGATTTGTTCAAAATAGAAGTCAGGAAGATGTAGCATCTATTCAAAAAAGCTTAGTTTCAATTTTAGTAGGCATAGCACAACAAAAGGGATTGTTAGATATTAATAATTCAGTCACTTCTTATATTGGAAAATGGACTCTACTTGAAGTGGAAAAAGAAAATCTAATTACTGTAAAGAATTTACTCACCATGACTTCTGGTCTTGATGCAGATTTTAACTATTTGTCTCAACCTGATTCT
>Ga0209091_10000418_pt1 | contig 41007 bp, 42 predicted proteins | sample ArcticOcean_MG_C_6_FD_187438 | JGI IMG/M metagenome (GOLD analysis project Ga0209091, IMG submission 187438) | Marine microbial communities from western Arctic Ocean - ArcticOcean_MG_CB8_128 (SPAdes) (version 2) | ecosystem: Environmental > Aquatic > Marine > Oceanic | place: Arctic Ocean...
TTGCAGGTGTATGTGTCACAAGTGGTCCAGGTGTTCAAAATATATTAAATGGTGTCTGTGGATGTTGGTATGATTCGATTCCATCCATTTTTATTACTGGACAAGTCAGTACACGGGAAGACCTTGCCGCCATTACATCTAAACCTAGACAATCAGGCTTCCAAGAGATGCCAGTGTGTGCTATCTTTGAGAATGTCATTAAAATGGTTACACATATATCTTCAATCGAAACAATCGGAAATGAATTATCTAAACTCATTTCATGTGTAAAAACACCAAGATATGGACCTGTATTACTCGATCTACCTGTAAATATCCAAATGTCAGAATTAGAAAAACCATTGGAGATACTTCTAGATGTACAAAAATATGAGTCTATCAATGAGATCACTTGGTTCGACATAACAGAATATATTTACAAAAGTAAGAGACCAGTTGTATTATTTGGTCACGGTGTAAAACTCGCAGGGGCGGAGAAAGAGGCTATGGAATTTATAAAAAATACAAAATTACCATTTCTCGTTTCTTGGGGTGCATTTGATATATGTGGAACCAACCACCCACTCCGTATAGGTTCCCCAGGTGTATACGGTGACAGAGTTGCGAATTACACAGTACAAAATGCGGATCTCATTATATCCATTGGAAGTCGCCTTGATAGTCGTCAAATTGGTGGAAATGGACCCATGTTTTCTCCACATTCAAAAAAGATTATGGTCGATATTGACGTGGAAGAGATCAATAAAATGCCAGAAAAGGGTGTTAAAATTGACCTCGGTATAGTGAGCGATGCCAAGAACTTCTTGAAAAATGTTATTGTACATAGTCGCGACGAACCCATACATCCCGAATATAATACACATGACGGTAATATCACATTTTCGAGAATTTACATTTGGGTACAAAAAATAAATGAATGGAGGCAGAAATATAGTGAAGAAAAATCACGTGAAAGTGACTCAATTGTGTATGATTACCTAAATGTTTTTTTCAAAAGCCTCCCAGATGACTGTATCATCATTCCGGATATAGGTAGTAATTTAGTATGGACGATACAATCTGCCATACTCAAAGAGAGTCAAAAGCTTTTCACAAATTTGGGAAACGCCTCAATGGGCTTTGCTATACCTGCAGCTATAGGAGCTGCTATAGCGACTAATCTCCCAATATATGTGATAATAGGTGATGGGGGTTTACAGATGAATATTCAAGAACTTCAAACTATAAAAACATATAATCTACCGATTCATATTACAGTGTTAGACAATGGTGGATATGGTATGATTAAACAGTTTCAAGATAATTATTTCAAATCAAATTATTGTGCAACATCCAAGACAGACTTATATAATGGAAATGTAGACTTTACTAGAATAGCAGATTCGTATGGTATCAAAAACTTTGATCATGTTACAATTCCAGAAACCCAACGGATTTATCCTAAATTAATGTTTGGTGATTCTTTAGAAAATATGTCTCCTTACATACAATTTGAAGATGATATGATTGTTCAGGTACCACCTAAAAAGAAACAGGGTTGGAATTAATATATGATTTAAAGAGTAACACCCCTTTTAAATCATAATGGACAAAAAAATCTGGTATGCCCCTAATAAATTCGAGTCATACGGCGAAGAAGAAATAAAGGCCGTAGAAGAATGTCTCAGAGACGGTTGGTTAGCAGGGTTTGGTAAACGTTCCGTAGAATTTGAAAAGAGAACCGCATTACTCTTCGGTAAAAAAATGGGTCTTTTCGTAAACTCGGGGAGTAGTGCTATTTTACTCGCACTCGCCGCACTCGATCTTCCAAAAGGTTCGGAGGTCGTAACACCCGCGTGTGGTTTTGCAACTACGGTGGCACCCATTTTACAGCTCGGTCTCGTACCGAAATTTTGCGATGTTGAATTAACAACATACGTACCCACTCCACGGCATATAGTATCCACAGTAACGCATAGAACTAAGTGTGTTCTGATACCAAACCTTATAGGTAACGTACCTGATTGGGAAGGTATTAGATCAGTTTGTCCCGGTATACCACTTATTGAAGACTCTGCAGATACAATCACGCGGACCGAGTGTACGCACATAAGTACAACGAGTTTCTATGCGAGCCATGTTATTACCGCGGGTGGTGTTGGTGGTATGGTCATGTTCAATAACATAGAACAGTATAAACGTGCACTCATGTTCCGAGATTGGGGACGTATAGGTGATAACATAGAAGAACCTTCAGAAAGGTTTAACCATTCGGTTGATGGTATTCCGTATGATTGGAAGTTTCTATATGGTGTTGCTGGGTATCATTTAAAAGCGTGTGAAATGAATGCCGCATTCGGGCTCGTACAACTCGATAAACTCGAAGGGTTTTTGAAAGTTAGGAGACAAATAATAGAAAGGTATGTAGAAAATTTAAAAGAGTGTTCGTATTATACATTACCAGACGATTCCAAAAAACCAAATTGGCTCGCCATACCCCTTCAATGTGATGATCGTCTCGGTGTTATAAAGTATCTCGAAGAAAACGATGTTCAAACACGTGTTACGTTCGCGGGTAATATTACAAGACATCCAGCTTTTAGGGAATTCAAACAGGAATTTTATAATGCAGATACAATTATGAAAAATGGGTTTCTTTTAGGTGCACACCATGGTATGACGCTCGACGATGTTGATCGTGTGTGTAATTTACTTAAAAATTTTGCCAAAGGTAAATAAATGACTAACGTTCTAGTTACGGGTGGTTGTGGATTTATCGCATCCAATTTCTTAAATATTATGAAAGAAAGGTACCCCGATATTACGTTTGTAAATTTAGACAAACTTGATTATTGTTCAAATTTATATAACGTAAACCCGGGTGTATCAACATTCGTTAAAGGTGATATACGTGACAATAATTTGATTGGGTATCTAATCAAACAATACGATTTTGACGCCGTATTTCATTTTGCGGCAATGAGTCATGTAGATAACTCATTCAACGATCCAAAGAATTTTACATTAAATAATACGTACGGGACACATGTTCTTTTGGATAAGTTTAGAGAAATTAAACCAAATGTAGAATTTATACACTTTAGCACAGATGAAGTGTACGGTGAATCAAATACAGATGTTCCATTTACAGAAAGTACAGGTGTATTAAAACCAACAAACCCATATGCAGCTTCTAAAGCTGCTGCTGAAATGATAGTTCAGTCATATATTGACTCGTATAAAATGAATATCAAAACGATACGGTGTAATAACGTATACGGGCCAAATCAGTATCCAGAAAAACTTATACCCAAATTCAAATTAGCTTTGCGTAACGGTGAAATGTGTACTATACACGGTTTTAAGAGTGCTAATATTAAACGTGCATTTATGCATGTTAACGATGTTGTAGACGCGGTTGAAATTGTTTGGAAACGTGGTAATCCTGGAGAAATATATAACATTGCGTCAGATGATGAAATATCCGTATTAGATGTTACAAAACTTATAATTAAGCTAAACAAAAATACAGAAGAGTACCATAGATGGATCACGTACGTAGATGATCGTCCTTTCAATGATTCTCGGTATTACATATCATCGGATAAACTTAAATCATTAGGATGGTCACAAAAGAAAACAAGAGAAGACCTCATTAATTTTCTAGGACAATAGTATAAAAATGGAATTGCGCCCTTCTTTAAAAATCGCTCTCATAATATCATATGTTATAATCGCAGGATTAGGTATAAATACGTTTCAAAATTGTACCGATGTTCAGGAGAGTCAAAAATGGAAAAATATTAAGATGTTTCTTAGTCACACGTTAACGATTGCAATCATCGTACCAATCATATTAAAATTGAAAGATACCGATTTTTTTAGTGGTGATAACATGTTCATCTTATACGCTATATTTGGTTTCCTCGCGGCTGCTATGTCGTTAGGAATGGCGAATGATAGTAAGTGTAAAGACAAGGGGTACGTAGGAACGACTTCAGTAGCACTTGTATCTTATTTACTCGTGAACGCATTTTTGGTATATAAAATGATAGATATGGGTAACAGTAACGGTAACGGTGTATCCGTACCAAACGTGTCAATGACTCCAGTTATGAATAATAACAAAAACGGGGTTCCAAACCCAAATTTCAAGTAATTTTTCGTAATTTTTAAAAAATAATACACATTAAATGGAACTACATGAGTCTATTCATTTAATGTTTATCCTCTTGACCCACGTGATGCGTGGGGCAGGAACATTTAGTTTAGAAGAAAAAATAAAAATGGTTCAGTTTGTTGGTTATATAATACAGAATACTAATATACCTCTATTAAACACCGACGATAGCTGCGGTGACCAAACCTGTGAAACAAACCATTGCAAGACGCCCCGTATTAATTAACGCAAAGGTTTCGAAATCCTCGTCGGATAACTTACTAATCGCATTCGTCATTGTACCTATAGATATAAGAGAGGCACCTAGACCCATTATAGAAAATGGTAAATAGTGTGTTTGTTCGATAACGTTTAAACCCGTGAGTCCCCAATTACCCGCACCCAAAATAGTACCATACATAGCTGCGCGTCCATTAATAGCTTCTACATATTTCCAATTAATACCCGTATCGTCTTTAGATGCACGCGTTACTGTTTTACTAACTCGTTTTCTGTATAGTTTTGGTGTAATTGGTACGGTATTTAATCGCGGTGAAGTAATGGTTTGCATTTATATAGAAGAAGATTTTTCTTTTTTATGTTTTCTTTCCTTCAATAACCTTTTTAATATGTATAACCCCAAAAACAAACCGGCTGTTGAATACATGACGGAAAAGTTAGCACCTTTTCTATACTGGTATATTATCCAAAGTGTGCTGGCAAGAATACCAGCTAAAACGTACTCCAGACTATAATAAGATATATCTTTGGTATTTATGAGTTTATTCGTGAGCATCATCATTTGTGCCAAACCTATAGTTATGGCAATAAAAGCGATATTATCGTCGGTGTTCATTATAATACTTAAAGAAATTATTTTATAAAATAGTATATAATAATGTCAGCTACCCCGGACAAAATTGTCGCAAACTATGATTCGAAATCCAAACAGTCTAAACAAGTCGCCTCGGAAATGAAGAGAATTGTTGAAAGGTATCGAGGTAAACGTATCACGAAAGAAAACGTTTGTATTCTGGTTTCGACGCTCATGCTCCAAGCAAATAATCTTAAAACTATTTCTGGTCCTGATAAGAAGGAACTCGTTCAAGATTTGATCTTTTCCGTCATTGAACAAATCGACGAAGGTGATACCGATACCGAATTTGAAATACTTTTAAAAGCTATGGTTCCTAGTATGATTGATAGTTTTGCTCTCATGTTGAAAACGAATGCAGGGTGTAAAAAAATGTTCGGGTGTTTGGGTGCCTAAACAATTAACATAAAGTTATTACGCGTATACTAAACATAATGAAATTCCCAACTTTAGAAACAATGGTTATATATGGGATATCAACAATAAGAGATTTGGTAATGTACTCTGAGAATAAGCTCGTTAGACGTAAAGTTCGAATACTTAACGAGTGTGATCACTGTTCTTTCGTGTATAGTGGAAAAGTGTGTAATAACTGTAACGATATTAAAAATAATTCGCTTGTATAAACAAATGTCATACACAACCGTGACTACTTATACAACCAAATTAAACATCGAATCGAAAAGTGATTCTACATGCTGTTCCGAAAGACGACTCATAAAAACTTTAAAACGTGATTTTTTAAAAAGAGGGTATAAGAATCACCAGTTTTCGTCATGGGTGAATAGAAAACATGGTACATTAGTGATATCTCGTGAAACCAGTTATGGTGACGGTATATCGCTACCGTGTGTTTTATGTAGAAAAATGATAGAGAAATATAATTTTAAATGGATCGCACACGATGGAGAAAGATGGGTACATTCGTGTCGATCAATTAATATTCCAAAATCACGTCCTACAAATAAACAAGTACGTGTTCTAGGTTTTTGTTTTGATAACTAAACCCAATACTGATTCTAAATTATTCGCGTTTCGTTTGAGTGGCTTAGCGCGCTTCAAACGTAACGTCTCGTTTTTACCCGTAGCACTATTAATATCACTCAGTTTCTTAGTACTTGGTGCTATAGGTATATTTATTTCGGGTACGGGTTCCGTTTTTATTTCTTTAGGTTCTTCCTTATCAACTATTTGATTCTCCCTAAATTGATCTATTGTTAAATCTCCACCGAAAACGTCTAATCTTTGTCTATGGGGTGCACGTTTTATAGTTCCTATCTTATTGAAAAGCTTACGACGCATCATCACAATATTACCACATATAAGTCCTCCTCGGTTACACCCGTATTTGTCTATAGCGTACATTTTCATACAACTCCACGAACAAAAGTTACCGGATGTATGAAATTTATTACGACGTTCGTCATGTTTATAAGGCATTTGTAAAGGCGTACTTTCGAATGGGTGACAGCACCACCAACACCACACATTCATATAAACATAAGGAATGTTTTTTCTTTAAGTATTATTCAGTTTATCTTCGTCTACCACCACCCTTTTTTTTTGACATTACCATTACAATTATTACTAGTAATATCAAACACGATATACTCGATACAATACCTCCACCACCACCACCGACCAATAGTTTCTTTTTCGTTTTCTTAGCTTCCTCGTCCTCGTCTTCTTTCTGTTTCTTCATTTCAGCTACGGTCTTTTCCAAGTCGGATGTTTGTGTTGTTGATAATGGTACACTAGACGAACCACCGGATCCACCCGATCCACTCTTAGTTAAACCACTCGTCGAATCGATATTACACGCGGCGTTAACTTCATCGTTTGCTTCTCCAATCTCTATTGACATTACACACGCATTAATTGTACCACTACACCCATCGTCATGTCCTGGTGGTTGGTAATTATTTGCTCCTTTACATGCATCTCCACATGGTAAATATACGTTTGGATCGGGTATATTAAACCCAACGTACTTATCGTAAACCTCTTTTGCCTTTGCACACCCCACTGATGTTGGTCTATTGGCACAAACCGTTTCGTAGTTTACGACGTTATAACACTTACAAAACTCCTTATCAGGATTAGCTACGCAATACTCTGTTGCTAATATATCGTACGAATCACCTAAACTAGATTTACTACACAGGGAATTATCAGACATTCTATTCTCTTTGAAACAATAATCCTTCATAAAATTTTGTGTATTTACCAGATCCCAACACGTTTCGTTATTAGCTCTACCCGTTTTAAAGTTTGGATTATCGTTTTTTATGGCATTACATACGCGGTTTATTATAGTATTATACTTACCTTTTACGTGTGTTTTATCACTCGCAGCTAAAGAGGCCATGTTATTTTCGGTTATAGGCCATTGACAAAGAGCTTTAGCGGGTTTATCGGCTGTTTTAGCGTGTTGCCATGCTTTCCATGTCGCACCTGGACAATGATCGGATAAACCATGGTCTTGGTTAGGTTTTAAATAATTATTCCAATTAGCATGCATTACATGTTTGTCACCTCCGCCCGACGGACCTTCCCCGTCGGGTATATCTATAGTAGCATTGATTGTACCACCGTTAACTAATGATTCACTACCGGGACTTTGTATTTTCGCAGCAGATACACCGTTTACATCACTCGCATATGGACCATGAGAGTTTATCCATTTCGATTCGTTATACTTAGTGTATTTACCATTTGTAAGTACATTCGCCTGTTGACCCCGATTATGATCACCATGTTCGTAAAATACAACGGATGAATTTTCACACCCTGTAATTTCCCAACTTTCTACAGCGTCGTTATATTTCATTCCGTGATCACCATTACCTGAAATTGTCCATTGTTCACGCTGTGTAAAGTTAGGATAATTACCCATCTTTACTGTACACACCATTGTATGGGGTATTTATATGTACTGAGAATAAAATACGTATAAATACTTTTTTTACCTTCGTCTACCACCACCCTTTTTTTTTGACATTACCATTGCAATTATTACTAATAATATCAAACACGATATACTCGATAAAACACCTCCACCACCACCACCGATCAAAAGGTTCTTTTTCGTTTTCTTAGCTTCCTCTTCCTCTTTCTTTTTATCTTCAGCAATAGTTTTTTTCAATTCTTCGACGGCACTCGTCGGAACACTCGTCGGAACAGTACTCGAACCACCCGAACCACCCGATCCACCCGATCCACCTGATTCACCATCAGTTAAACCACTCGTCGAATCGATATTACACACAGCATTGATTTCATCGTATGAAGCTCCAACATCGATTTTTTGTATACACGCGTTATAAGTAATATCGCACCCCGACATAAAACCATCGGGTTTATACACATTTGCCCCCGCACACGCTGTTCCACATGGTAAGGCATCGGTTGCGTTTTCTATACCTAATTTTTCTTCGATTGAATCTAATTTAGTTTTTGCCACCGCACACCCCGCCGATGTTGGTCTATTCGCACAAACCGTTTTATAGTTTACGACGTTATAACACTTACAAAAATCTTTATCGGGATTAGATACACAGTACTGTTCAGCGAGTGTATTATACAAATCAGCTCCTAAATGCGCGGGTGTACACAAATTTAACGTATCGTCCACTATATTATCGTCTATTTCACACCATTCTTTTGCTAATGCTTTACTCGTATCCCAATCTTTACATGTTTTCTGATCTTTCGTTACTACCTTATTAAGATTACTAGACACTTTACACGTTTCTCCTCTTAGGTAATCATACATTGGTTGACGAGGATCGCCTATCATTCCATGATCTTTTATAGTCCTGTCCAATATTTCTAAAAAATTTGCGTCATTTTTATTGTATATACACTTAACACCGGATTTTGAGTTAAAATATGCTGTAGTCGTTCCGGGACATGGTTTACCTACGTAATCATTAGACCAACCTTCATTTGCATTAATATCTTTTAAAAGAACATCGTCTCTATTAGCATTTTTAGGGTCCGAAGACTTAACATCTGGCCACCATCTACACCCACCACAATGATTATCACCGGGTTTATGAGGTGTATATCTTTTTATAGGTAAATGGTACTCGAATTGATTTTGATTAGCACTCGGAATTCGTTCAACTTTAATAGATTCTGGGTCGTTATCCCAATTGTCATCGTGGTATCTTTGTCTAGCATCAAGATTATTTAATATGGATTGATTACTAACGTTTAAATACATAGCACGTCCTGTATAATCTGTTCCTGCATGGGCAGTTAATAAACAATCTTCGTCGTCTGCGTATACTTTAATTGTACTCGCACCCGTTCCCATATTGTTCCCATAACCAGGACCAGTACATCTTGGTCCCCAACCACCAGAATTTGGATGTTTGAAAGTACACGCTTTACATGCACCCATTGTATGAACTATTTATATGTACTGAGATTAAAATACGTATAAATATTTTTTACTTTTTTCTAGAATTTAACATGAATATTATACAAAGACATGATGAACATATAACTGAAAAGAATGATGTACCGACCTGAAGTGATGTATTATTTGCTAAATTATCTAGTTTATCACTTTTAGTTCGTTTCTTTTTTTCTTCTTTTTCCTGTTTATTCGCCATATTCTTAGGATCGAGTGCATCCGCACCAAACCCGTGTTTTTTAAGGAACTCGGCAGGATCCGTACCCGTACCTCTGTGGCGCCAACATGATAGAACAACGTCATCGTTACTCTGTTTAAAAGCTGCGCGTCCTTCACCACACGTAAACATACCTGAACACCCTTCCTCAAAGTTTGTAGGTTTGTATTGTTGACCCAAGGCCCAACACGCTTTGTTTGTACACCTCAAACTATTAACAACATCGTCTCGGGGGAACTGAAACGCGGATGTAAGTGCCTCGAACCTATGTTTTATGGAATCACACCGAGCGCCATCACGTGTTTTCAAACTAACGCGGGGTGCCCATTCACCCACGTTCCATTTATCAGAGGGTCCCGTAAACGTGTTCGATGTAAGTTTACGTTTACCTTCACCGTCCTTTTCCCATATTTTGTTCAGTTTAGCTCCCGAACACTCTTTAATAATCGCATCGGCTTCGGGTGTGTCCCATGCGGCACTACTCGCGGGTTGTTTCCTAGAAACTGTCGTTGGTGATGAACATAAACCTCTACATATATCTTGGTGTATAGACCCTTCCTCCGTACAAAACTTATCGCCCAAATCTTCCTGTTTAACAACAGAAACCTGGTCGTATAAACCACCACACTGTTTTTCGGGGTTCGTTGCGTTATAGCATCGACACCACGAATCCTCGGGTGTTTTATCACAGTACCATTCGGCAATTTCGCGGTACTTCGTCTCACCGAGTCCCTGTACAGGTTCGTCCGTGTTACATATTCTTTGCGTATCGTCTTTTATGTTCGTCTTTTCCCTACACCATTTATCCGATAATTTAGGGAAATCTACTTCGGGTAAAGATCTACAATCTATACCGTCTAACGGTAACGATATCTTATCGACCAAACGTTTATAATCGTTTTCCTCGTGAGTACACCAATTAACACCCATCCCTCGCCAAAACTTATAAGCGATATTATCCTCACCGTAATCTTTTACCTTTGAGTAATATTGTTGTATAGCTGCCAATTTCTTATCCTCCTCTAAATCTCCTATTTCTATAGTTAAAACTGATGAATTATTTGGCTTTACAAACCGTTTCAGTTCCGGGTCCCATACAGGAAGTCCCAAAGTATTATCAACAAGAGGCCATATAGCATCGCTACGTGGATCCCAAATGTCATTACCATCGTCGTCTTCCCCTGTTTTGGGTTCCCAAAGTTTCCCATCTATTTTTATAATTATATCACCTACAGCATACATAGCAATTAGGGCCCCACCAACCCCTCTGACGTCTGCAACAAGATCTTGTTCCGATTTAGATGGATAATTTCCTACAGGCATACATAAACCACCTTTACAGGATCTCCCCTTGAAAAATCCAAGGTAATAACCTAATAATAGTTCAGGACTAAAGTCATAATTGGGTTCCCAACAATCAGCGAGACCAAAACCACATGCTATTGCTTTAATTGCAGATGCGACTTTACCCATATCACTTGATAAACCCATTTATATGTACTGAGATAAAAATACGTATAAATGAAAAGTATTTATTTATTTGTTTGTTTATAAATTATCGAGAATTGATTCGAGTTTGGAAACGTCTTTTGATTTAGACGCTTCTAAAACTTGGCGGTGGATATCCTTGTCCATCGTGAGTACCTTGAAACGACCATAGACGAGAAACGCTTTTTCGTCTAAGGTATCTCTATTATCCCGAATATACGTTCTAATTTCAGATTTATCGCCTGAACCAAGTAACAGTTCTTTCTCTTTCGACGAAAACATGAATAAAATCGTACATATAATTGCAAATACTATGATAATTCGCTTATCAAACTTCATTTATATACGCGAATATTTTTTTACTTCATCTTCGTCATCAGTAACAGTAACATGCAACAACAACAACTCACAGACATGATGGTAAATCCACCACCGCCATATAATATAACAGCCTCTTCTGGTGTTAACGGTATTTTAACCCCTGCTTTTTTCAAATACTTTCTACATTCGGGTACCCATTCGTCACGGTTTTCTACAGATTCTCCACATGGATAATCGTCGTCTATACTGGCGTCTATACACTGAGAACACATAGTTATATCTTCTTGACACGTTCCTTTATTAACAGTAAAATTATATCCCTTATCTTTACCAAATTTCACTGGTATAGGTTCTTTTTTTACTGCATCCGAATCACATGTACCATCTTTCAAGCATTTTCCACATACTTTTCTAGTTTCTTTAAAAGCGGTCAAAGATCTTCTTCTTTCTTTCATTTCTGCTATAATGTCTTTGACTCCCATTTTATACAGTAGTGTTATTTTTTTTCTCAGACTACTTTAAAATAAACTATGGTCTGTATCCTTGGTATGGGCGATTGTGGTACGACACAAACCGTTGAAAATGTATTTAAAATGAAATCTCTCACGCAAAAAATATTCAAACAATCCACAACGAATATCCAAACGTGTGACGCATCTGGCGTTAACATTCAAGAAATGAAAATAATGATTGGTACGTCACATAAAGGGTGTCCCATTACCGCAGGACAATCTATTAAATCGTCCGTTGAGTGCGAAGGTGAATTTAAACCTGAAAATATCGTCGACATGAAAGACGAAATTGCAAACGATTTGAAACAGGCGGCAGTTCAAGATATAGAAACAAAAGGTGACATGTTCCAAACTGCTAAAGTTCAATCGGACGTGAGTACAAAAGTCGAACAAGAAATCCAAAATATTGTTGATACACAAATCACGACCGAAAATGTAAACACGGTTGCTGCGACTTCGGTTAACATTCAATCGGGTGAACTTACAATCGTTAACTGTTACGATGAAGTTGACTTTTCTCAAAATATAACAGCACAAGTTACCGCCAAAGCTATCACGAACACTATAACCAAATCTATCATGGATAGTACGGTCCTTAATGGAATTGTTGGTGAACTCGAAACAACAACTAAAACAAAGGGTGGTGGTCTCGGTGGTGTTTTTGAATCTGTCGGTACAATGTTCAGTAACATGTTCGGTGGTGGAGGAATGTACGTTTCCATGGCGAGTTCCTCTTTTTTGTGTGTCGTTATCGCAGGCTTTGTCATGATTGCCTTGTCCGATGCTGGTCAAAATGCGATCAAGACTGGAGCTAATGCCGGTGCAAAATCAGTGGGTGGTGGTTTCTAAACGTAACTTAAAGATAAAAATTTCCTTTATATTAATGATTTTAAGTATAGACGTCGGTATACGTAACTTAGCTATGTGTATGCTCGACGAAACGTCGAACCTTATTGTTCAGTGGGATGTGTCTGGTGTACCCCCTGAACATAAAGATGGACTATTTGTTTCACTCAGAAACCATTTAGACGAAAAACCGTGGATTTTACAAGCGGATACAATTCTTATAGAGAAACAACCCGATAAAAATAGGAAAATGAAAATGGTCGAACATTTCTTACACGCCTATTATATAATACGGAACCCAAAAGCCGAAACGATCATTTACGATGCGCGTTTCAAAATACCCGATTTTGCGGGTCCCGGTAAAGTCATGTATAATAAACGGAAAAAGGCATCTGTAGAAAGGTGTCAGGAATTTATATGGAATAACACGGTTAACGCACACTGGATACCTATATTCAACGCATCCAAAAAGAAAGACGATCTTGCCGATACGGTCATGCAAGCTATTAGTTTTACGAAACGTATTGAACCCATGCAAAGCGTTGCGAAAAAGGATAAAAAACTCGTACCGAGGAAACCTAACGAAAACCAAAAACGGACGCGGTACTCGAAATCGAATTTAGCGTACGTGTATAAAAACAGAAAGGTTGATGAAGATCTCGAAAAGAATAAACGGTTCATGAAAGACCTTAAACGGTACTATAAAAGTATAGACGATTTAGTTAAGGAACTTGTTTAACGTAAATTCTTATCAGCCGTATAATACGTCTTCCCCTTAACAACAAAACTGTGTACGCGCGCATACGCCCACGCTTGTGGACTCGCACCCGGTCGGTGTCCCGTTCGCCATGCGGCTAACCCACGATCGTACACTATTTTTAAAGTTTTTAACGGTATACCAGTCACCTTGGATATATCTTTCAGTTTCGTTACACCCGGGTACCTTTTACGGAACTTCGACGTATAACTTGACTTTTTCGTTTCGACTTTTTTATCGGTTTTAAATGGTCTGTAATCCTTTTTCAACATCTTTTTATACCGCGTTTCAACTTCTTTCAGGGAAGAAAGTCCCCTGAAATATTTAAGAGGTGCGTATATTTGACCCTGGTTTTTACGTACCTGCGTAATCTTTTTACGAATATCACTATCCGTTAACATACTTATACTAATCAAAGAAAAAATAAAAATGTTAGTAATAAATAAGTAATAACATGTTTTCACTTTCCTCAATAACCGCTACATTTGCTTCGACACAGAAAAAGTTTAAGAAGTTTGGTAAGAAACTGCGTAAACAAAGAGATGGAGAAGTTGATGGTATAAAAGACAAAATAAAAGAAATCGCTGGTGATGAAGTTGAGCGTACCAAAAGTTTATTTGAAAAACATAAAGATTTTTTCAAAAAAAATAAAACCCCAACAACACCTGGGTCAGAAACAACCGCTATTGATTTTTACGAAAAGCCCTAAGCGCTAAATCTAGACTTATTAATGTTAAAAATACAGACACTTCCTTATATTGTTCCAACAAGTTACCTGCAAATACAGCCAATAAAACACTATATTGTACGTACCTCATTTCTTTTCGTGATTTTTCCATCGATCTTTTCATAGACGCACGCGATTGTTCCATATCCAACATGGCCGTACTTATATTCTTTATCCGACTAGGCATTTCGACCGACGTCGTTAACATACTACCTATATCTATACTATCAGAAACCTGTTCTTTGATAAGTGGTTCTAAGTACTCGAGATACGTAAAATCTGGATCTAGGAGTACACATGTACCTTCTATAGTGGAGAATGCTTTTGCAAGGTATACGAACGATGTTGGTATGATAAACGGTTTCGTTTGTGCCAAAGATAATAGAAGTTCATCTTGTAAAATGTCATCACGTAGGTTTTTACCATCAAGTGTTTCGAGATAATTTAAACCTGTTTTGAAAAAAAGTTCAATGTCACTCGTATCGGATGACATTGGTAAAATAACACCCAATTTTATGAGTGTATCAACAATACCCTTTGTATCTTTATTTATAATAGAAATGAATATGTTTTGGAATCCTTCTTTTATATCATCACTTAAACTAATAATTAATCCAAAATCATAAAATACCAATTTTCCTTCTTTAGAAAACCCAATATTTCCCGGGTGTGGGTCAGCATGAAAAAATCCGTAGTCCATTGTTTGAATAACGTACGAATTAATGAGTGCCTGACACACTTTCTTACCGTTTACATCTGGGTCCGATATATCGGCAAGTTTTTCAGATTCAACATATTCCATAACAATCATATTCTCATTCGATAACCCTTTGTACACTTTTGGAACTTTTACCCATTTCATTCTATTAAACGATTTACGAAAACGTATTGCATTTTCCATCTCTTTTTCGTAGTCGGTTTCCGCTAATAAGTATTCTATAGACTCGTTAAGTACATAACCTGAACCTGTACCCGTATCAACACCAATTTTTTCGAGTAAATTAACTATATCACGGACATCGTCTGTATCCTGTTTCATGATATTGTATATATCAGGACGTTTTAGTTTGACAACCACCTCTCTACCATCAGTTAATACCGCTTTGTGAACTTGACCTATACTTGCAGATTTAAACGGTTCATAATCAAAACTGGAAAACATATCGGAATTAATATGTTCTTTGATAATGGTTTCTATATAGTATTTATCAATTGATGGTACGTTATCCTGTAAAGATTCTAATTGGTTTATAAAGTCTAACGGGTATAAATCAGCCCGGGTTGATGCAATTTGTCCCAATTTGATAAATGTTGGTCCTAAATCAATTAATTGATCCCTAGTCCATTTTCCGAATTTTACCTGGTCCTTTTCAAATTGTCGTTTCCATAAAAATTTACCAGCAAATTTCCACGTTTTAGTCTTACGCATTGGTGGTATTTTTAACGCACATAGCGACATCTTATATTATATTACATAATAATTCTCTAGTGTAATATAAATGAGAATTCATATAGTTGGTTCAGGACCAACGGGTATGTCAATTGCATGGGAACTTTTGAAATCAGAAGAACACGAAGTTATTATATACGATCGTAAAAAAGATGCAGGAGGTTCGTGGTGGGAACCCGAAGGAAATAAAAGAGATATTCATGCACACAGAATAGTTTTTGGTAACGCTTACAGAAATACAAACGATTTATTTAATCAAATGGGTATATCGTGGGACGAAATGTTTGAGCCAGTTGATTCTCGTGTTTACACAACAATTTTGAAATACTTAAACCCAAAAGATTACGCGGCATTATCTTCTCTCGCAGTTAGAGTTTTATCGAATCAAAACAAATACAAAAGTATAACGTTGAAAGATGCAATCGGGGAACTTTCAGAAACTGGTAAAAGTGCTATTAGCACGTTAACACTAATAATGGATGGTGTAACATGGGATGTAATGTCGGCGTATGAGTTTGTGAAAAGTTTCGATCACGTTGGATTATCTAAACAATACACACAAAGAGTTTCGGGTAAAATAATGTCCGATAAAATGCAAAAGGAACTCGTCAAAAAAGGTGCCATATTCAAGTTTAACACAGAACTTACAAATGTAGAATACGGTAAAGATGAATACGTTGGTATTTTCGAAGATGGTAGTCGTATAAATGATGGTATGTTAATAATGGCTATAGACAATGGTAAAGCAATAAATCTTGTTAAAAATAACTGGGGAGAAGATATACAGAAAAAAATAGGTCCAAGTACTTACGGATGTATCAATGTACTTTTTGATTACGAAGAGGAAATATATTTACCAAAAATTGATCTCGAATACGCGATGGAAACCGAGTTTAAAATACAACCCGTCGTTCTTTCCGACCGTAAAACTATATCGTGTGTTATATGCGATCTGACCGAAGAAATTTTAACCACCGATCCAGATACATTAAAAACAAAAGTTTTTGAACAACTTAACGTTCCTAAACCATTAGATATTAGAATAGGGTGGGGGTGTAACTGGAAAAATGGAAAATGGGTATCTGATCAATCGTCGGGTGTTTTAAGTTTACACGGACAAGTTCCATTTTACGGAAAGTGTTCTAAAGTTGCTTTATGTGGTATGATGTCTGAGAGAAAAACACCTTATTCAAGTATAGAAGCAGCTATAGAAGTAGGAAGGCGATTTTGTAACGAAAATTTTAACACGAAACGACCTTTAAAGACACTCCTAGTAACCGATCTGTTATTATTCATACTTATAGTTTTGATTCTTACAATAATATATAGAAAGACAAAATGACACTTCCTGTTCAAGCAATCGTATACGAACCGATGTACGAGTATAACGATAAGAAATACTTAAGAATTCGTTTACCAGAAAAGGTTAGTCAATACATAAGAGAATTACATGAACATAGAACGGGTAGTGTTTTATTTCCAGATAAACTCGATGATCCACTCGATGGTAACGTTTTAAAAGTTAAGGTCCCGTTTAGGTACCGTCGTGTTATGTGTAACGTCGACGGTGATACCCCAGTTCAATCGTTAAAAAGAGGTGACTCTGTTCTTACTGAAATACAGTTTAATGGTGTTTGGAATGCACACGAACATAGCGGGTATTCGTGGATATTGAAGTACATAAAGTTTAAAAACTAATATTAGCAAATGAGTCTTACACGTTCGGGATATATTACAGGAGAGACACAGGAAATCAAAAAAGAACTCACAGTTCGCGCGGTAGTGAACACAGAGTTTGGATTTCCTCCGCCTCCCTTTAAAGTATTCAGAAAAGCAAAATTAGGTCTATGTGTTCCTCGGTTTTACGGTGAAGAAAAGTTCGGACCGCCTAAAGAAGATCGTCGTCCCGAGCCAATTAAAATAACAACAAAGTTTAATGGAAAACTACGTGATGAAACCCATCAAAATGATGCAATGTCTGCTGCAATTAAAGCCGGGAATGGTGTTCTTTCGCTTCCTTGCGGCTTTGGGAAAACGACGGTATCCTTGGCCATAGCGTGTAAATTAGGGTATAGAACCATGATCGTTGTTCATAAAGAATTTTTAGCGAACCAATGGAAAGAGCGTATCCAACAATTTTGTCCGGGTGCATCTATAGGTATAGTTCAACAGAATAAGAAAGAGACGGAGTGTGATTTTGTCATTGCAATGCTTCAATCTTTATCACTCAAAGAATATTCGTTTAATGATTTTGATAGTATAGGTACAGTTATTGTAGACGAAGCGCATCATATATGTGCCAAAGTATTTTCACAATCACTTTTTAAAATGTGTCCAAAACATATTTTTGGGTTATCGGCAACACCAACTCGTAAAGACGGTCTTACCAAGGTTTTACACTGGTTTATGGGCCCGACATTTTTTAGTGTAGAACGTGAAAATCAAGAACAAGTCGAGGTTTTCCCGATTCAATATTCGTGTCAACGATTTAGAGACCCGCCTCCGTGTACACGTTTCGGAAAACTTTCACTCGCGACCATGATTACTGAACTTACGGAAGATAGAGAAAGGAACATTGTTATCGCAAAAATTATAAAGGATATTTTAAAAACGACACGTCAAGTTCTCGTATTAAGTGATCGTCGCCATCACTGTGAAGTTTTACACCAAAGTTTTAAGAAAACGTCCGGGCTTTACATGGGTGGTATGAAAGAGGTTGATTTAGCAGAATCGAGTAAAAAACGAATCATATTCGCAACGTTTAGTCAAGCGCATGAAGGACTCGATATACCATCACTCGATACCGTTATTCTAGCGACACCGAAATCCGATATCATACAATCTATAGGAAGAATAATGCGCGAGACGTACGGTAAGAAGAATAATCCACACATTTACGATATATTCGACCAATGGTCAATATGTCATGCCATGTATAATAAGCGTCTCAAAGTCTATAGACAGGGTGGATTTAATATACCCCAATCGGGTTTACCAAAAGAAACAGAATCTGGTTTCAAAAAAGGAACCTGTTTCATAAACATCTAAATTTTAATCATACCTATTTGTAAGAATGCCTTGTTGTGATACTGGTCGTAACGTCCAAAAATATAAAGGCGGAGGTGGAGGTGCTTCGACACTTCAGGAAGCCCTTGAAAATGGGAACATATCTACATTGGATATAGAACTACAATCGAGTGGTCTATTCATCGGCGATGGTGGTGGTTTATCCAATATCGCGGGTGTTGGTGGTAGTGTAGGTAACATGCAACAAGTTACAACCTCAGGTGCATCTACATCGAACAAAATCATTCTTACAAATACGAACGAATCTTTACAGGCATCGGGTAACGTTACAGTTAACTCAGGTAAATTTTTTTTAGGGGACGGTGGTCTATTATCGAATACTGCAGGTACGGTAACGTTACAACAGGCATCCAACCAAGGGAATGTCATAAACAATACAATAAGTTTTACCAACGCCGCCGAATCTATAGTAACAACCGGTAAAATTGTCGTCGGGACCAGTCTCGAAGCAACTAACGTTAACGGTAATGGTTCGGGGTTATCGTCACTTAACGCGAGTAACGTAAGTTCGGGTACAATTCACAACGATAGATTATCGACAAAAACAGGTACCGGGAACATTGTCATGAGTACGAATCCAACCTTATCCGGAACGATAACGGGTGGAACCTTTTCGGGAACACATACCGGTAACGGTTCGGGATTATCGTCTCTTAATGCGAGTAACGTAAGTTCCGGAACACTTCACAGTGATAGATTACCGTCCAAAACAGGTACTGGAAATGTTGTCATGAGCGCGAATCCAACCTTATCCGGAACAATTACCGGTGGAACCTTTTCGGGAACACATACCGGTAACGGTTCAGGATTAACGACTCTCAATGCGAGTAATATAAGTTCAGGTACACTTGCCAGTGATAGATTACCGTCCAAAACCGGTACTGGAAATGTTGTCATGAGCGCGAATCCAACTTTATCCGGGACGATCACGGGTGGAACTTTTGCGGGAACACATACGGGTACAGGTTCTGGATTAACAACTCTCAATGCGACTAATATAAGTTCCGGAACACTCCACAGTGATAGATTACCGTCCAAAACCGGTACTGGAAATGTCGTCATGAGTGCGAATCCAACCTTATCCGGAACGATCACAGGTGGAACCTTTTCTGGAACACACACCGGTAATGGATCAGGATTAACGACTCTTAACGCGAGTAACGTAAGTACTGGAACACTTCACAACGATAGATTATCAACAAAAACAGGTACAGGTAACATTGTCATGAGTACGAATCCGAACTTATCTGGAACGATAACGGGTGGAACCTTTTCGGGAACACATACCGGTAACGGATCAGGGTTATCGTCACTTAACGCGAGTAACGTAAGTTCGGGTACACTTAGTAACGATAGATTAGGTACAGTTCCGTATAATAAAGGAGGTACTGGACAAACATCGTATACGCGAGGTGATATCGTATACTCGAACGCAAATAATTCACTCGCAAAACTTTCTATAGGTACAGAGTCGGGTATGTTTTTACGAAGTGACGGTACGGACGTTTCTTGGGGTACCGATGGTTCGAGGTTAACAACTATTAATGCGAGTAACGTAAGTACTGGAACACTAAGTACATCTCGAGGGGGGACAGGTAATACGTTTAGTAGTGCGTCTAAAAGTGATCTGTTAGTCGGAACGAGTGGTGGTACATTTGCTACATTATCTATACCTGCATCTAGTGCAACCGATAAAATTTTAAAAATAGATGGAAGTAATAATTTATATTGGGGTCCAGATAGTACATCTTCTGGTAGCGGGGGTGGTGGTAGTGGTGTTCTATCACTAGGATCGACGTTTATGAAATATGCGTCTGGAGTTGATTATAATACATCGACGGGACGAACCATAAATTTAGAAGCGTCCACAAACGATCTTGCGAGTAATATAGTTGTTCGTGACGCTGCCAAAAACATAAACGTTACTAAAGTTACGTTAGGGTCCAGTACGTTAACCGCAACTGAATATAGCGGTAAATCAATAAAGGTTAATGTTACCGATAACAACGATAATAATGCGCATAATATACCATTACTAAACAGTACTAATGATCAAATAGTCAAGGACCAAAACAGTAAACTAACTTGGACACCACAAGCAAATAAAATTACTATAGGACCATCGTCCGGTACGTCAAATACTCTAACGAATACGACATGGTCGGGTAAATCGGATAAAGTTACAATCAGTACAAATAACTCGACAGGTGCTAGACCCGTTCTAATTAACGAAGGTGAAGCAGTATTCAAAGATCAAGGTAATAAATTCAATTGGACACCAAACCCAGGTACTCTAACTATAGGTCCAATTAGTGGTACTCATAGTAACATAACAGCGAGTACAATTACAAGTGGAACCTTTTCTGGATCACACACCGGTACTGGTTCGGGATTATCTTCACTCAATGCGAGTAATATAAGTACTGGAACACTTCACAGTGATAGATTACCGACAAAAACCGGTACTGGGAGTGTTGTCATGAGCGCGAATCCATTCTTATCTGGAACGATCACGGGTGGAACTTTTGCGGGAACACATACCGGTAACGGTTCTGGATTATCTTCACTCAATGCGAGTAATATAAGTACTGGAACACTTGACAGTGGTAGATTACCGACAAAAACCGGTACTGGAAATGTCGTCATGAGCGCGAGTCCGAACTTATCTGGAACGATCACGGGTGGAACCTTTTCGGGAACACATACCGGTAACGGTTCGGGATTAACACACTTAAATTTTGAAGAAAGTAACAATAGTGGAAAAGTTCCCGTCGACCACGGAGGTACGGGATTAGCAACGATTGGTACAAATCATATATTAATAGGTAACGGTACATCGGCAATAAACACGATATCACCCGAACCAAATGCTAATACACCAAAATTCCTTAGTAGTTATAATGGTGGTAATTTAACTTGGGCATCCCCTTCCGTATCACAGATTTCAATCGGTGATGATACCACTTCAACATCTAATCAACCTATTCTTTACGCGAATGATCATGGTACTCAAGATATAGAATCAGATAAGGATACTTTACACTATAAACGATCTACAGGAACACTAACGACGAGTAATTTAATCACGTCCGGAACCAGTCAATTTAACGGGATCGCAAATACCGAGCCTACCAGTACGTTATCGGTCGGGACGGTCGTGAGTATACAGGAAACAAGTACGGGTGATGTTCTTATTGTAAGAGGTAACGGGTATTTCAACGACGATGTTTACATAGCTAAGAAACTAACCTTGCCTTCTGGTTCAGTATTAGTCGCAGATACCATAAGGGTTCGTTCACATAACGTTAAAGAAACATTGGTCGTTGCAGAAAGACCAGCGTCTCAATTATCAGTTTAATTTTTTTAAAAATACGTATTTGTACAAATTTATACAATTATTAAATATTTACAAATACTAAATGGCATCGCTTTTATCGTCAGGTGACCCGACACTAGCAACAATATCCTATAAAGCTACGTCATCTGATTTATCGTTCGATAATTCTTATTATTTTGCGAGTTCGAATACGAGTTCAAATTTTAATGTATATTATTGGTCAGGAAGTGCGTGGTCGTCAAAATATACACAAACAAAATCCGGTAATTTTGGACACCAAATTGCGTGTACGTGGGACGGTGATCGTTTTGTTGTTGGTTCGCCACACGAAAATAAAGTTTACGTTTATCATAGTCCAGGTGGGTCCGGTTCGCAAAAATGGACACATAACGCGAGTGGTGTTGTAACTTCACCGACGGTATATACAATATCGTGTCCAGATAGTAGTACTACCGGTAGACGATTTGGTTGGTCGGTTTCTATTGCGAAGGATCTAGGTAACCATATAATTATAGGCGCACCAGGTGATTTTACACAGTCAGATAGCGACGGACAAAAACGTGGTAAAGTATACATATACGAATTTAATGGATCGACGTGGTCGAAAACGTTCGAAAAAACTGATTCAAGTGCATACACTGATGTTAGTAATGCGGGTAGTAGTGTATCCATTAGTGAACCAGAAATTCAATTAATAGAGTCTTCGGCAACTTCTGGTCAGGCCTTCTACCAAGTAAATAACGCGAGTCCCCAATTCGGATTCTATGTCGATATATCCGGGTACGCCGAATACATTGCTATAGGTGTACCTGGAACACCCATAGGTTTATTAAATTCTACAAACCTTGATGGGTACTCCGGTAGTGATTCTATAAATCGTACCGGTGGTGGTAGTGATTATTTTGAAAATACGGCACAATTAGGGTGTATCGTGTGTTATAGTACGAGTAACACGAACAAAAGTTGGGCATCAAATACAAGTTTATACGGTAAACCTGTTCGGGGACAAACCGAAATGTCTTGGACTAGTGGACTATCTGGTGATAATTCGAGTAATTCAGTAATATGGGATTTTACAGCTTTAGGAACAACGTGTAAACTATCACTCGACGGTACCCGTCTTATTGGTGGTTCACCAAGGTATAGTTTCCCAGGTAAACAACAATCCCCTAATTTTGGTCGTTTGGATGCGTGGAATTATGGTACGACTGATTCAGATTGGGTATTAGGTAAAGGACGCGTTGTAGGTAATAGACCTGGTAATAGAATAGGTATGAATATTGCGGTTGATTATACGGGTCAACGTATAGTAGCATTGCTTATGATACAGCCAGCAGTATATAATTCTGGAGGGAATACAGGAAATGGTGGTATTATGGTTTTCGATTGGAATGGTAATGGGTTTTATGAAGTAGTACCAGAAGTACAAACAAATTTAGGTAGTAGTGTAGACCATGCTTATGGTACAGTTGCAATATCAAAAGGTGATGTTGTAGCCGCTTCCGCTTGGGATTATGGTAGTACCGGTCGAATAACTTTTTATTTTTATAAATTAACAGGTGGATTTGATGGTAATTCACTCGTTGGTGGGTACTGTGCAGCTGATACCTTTCTCGTCGGTCCGAACGACGGTTCAACACAAAATACGTTTAAGAAACAAATAAAGTTTGGTGGTACTTTCTTTGATAACACGTACGAAAACACAACTCTTGAAAATAGAATTTACCATTTTAATCAAGATGGTAACGATGCTAATCAGCAGGGGTATTCAGAACTCCTTATTTCTAAAAAGACGAGTGCAGATGCCCCCGATATGATTCGTTTCAAATCAAACGAGTTTCGTATAGACACGTATGTTAATCAGAATAATAGTAATCAGTTTAACACAAGTGCAGATGGTGAATATGATCACCATCCCGCATTAACAATGAATATAGCTGGAAATTTTAAATTAAATGCTGAGTTTGAAACCAGTGTTGAAAACACACAATGTGAAACAAAGGCGTTATTAGATGTGGAAGGTGATATATTTGGAAGACGACGTGTTAATGCGGGGTACTTACATGGACAGAGTTTTTTAGGTCGTAAATGGCCATGGCAAATTTTATACGATACGAGGTCTGCACATACTAAAAATGGTAACGATTTATACTCGAATACGTTTAATGAATTTAATTCTTCGGCATCGTATAAACAAGGACGTTTAGATAGTAAGGGTGTAGGTAATAGTACCATAACACACCACGAGAGTGAAGGTGCTATTACATTATCGGGTACAGGTGTTCGTGTACATAATAGTGATGGTACCGTAGTAAAAAGTATAACAGGTAACGGTATATCTGGTTCACTTTGGTTTAAACTTATAAACGAACACTCTACGTATGGCGGTGTAACACTAGTAAGTTACGGTAATCCTCACGCGACTAATCATACAGGGTTTAGATTACAGGTAACAAATGATAATATACGTTTAAATTTTGGAACTGGTAAAATTCAACCAAGTCCAGCTTATAGTTTAACAAAAGATAAATGGTACCATGTATATTACTCTTTTAAACCACAACAAATCACAACGTTAAGTAATACAGAATTATGGATTAATGGGGTTTTTTTAAGTAGTATATCAGGTACGAATTTAGCGAATGCGTCTTATTATAATTCGAACCATTATATTGGTTCACCTTTAGGTGATAGTGCGATTAACGTATACATTGGAATGGTGGCACATTACAATTCACACTACAATCAAATGTTTCACGCAGTACAAGATAATTATATAGGACAGTTTGCTTCTCCTACTGAAATGTATAATTGGGGACCACCGGGACAAAAATTGGCGGTTGGTGGGGATGCATTTATTGAAAATAGATTGAGTATAGGTGGTACTCATAGTCCAGAACACCCGTTAGACGTTACGGGGGATATAAACTTTACGGGAACTCTCCGACAAAATAACTCTAACCTTATCTGTCTCGGATCATCTTCATCCGCGGGTGCGCCTTTACAAGTATTAGCGTCTACGAGTAATACCTCACCAACGAATAACGGTATATTTCTTTCACAAACTGGTATTTCGAGTACAAACCATGCCATAATGGCTATGAAAGTAAACGGCGCAAATTCGGGTGACCCGTTTGTCTCGTGGGATACAGATGTTACCGGTTGGTCTATGGGTATAGATAACGATGATTCCGATATACTAAAAATAGCGAATAATAAGGATTCGTTAAGTACAGATACGCACATGGAATTTAGTTCGGCGGGGACGGATTTTTTAAAGCCTATTCTAGCAAACGGGACTGTGGGTACGTCGGGTCAAGTTCTTACGAGTGGTGGTTCGGGAGGCACTGTTTCTTGGACAACCGTAAGTGGTGGTGGAGGCGGATCATCGTTATCCGGATCAAATACGTTTGAATGGGGGACGGGTGTATCCGGAAAAGAAAGCAATGCGGGTAAAATTGGGTACAGTACGTTTAGTGGTGCAGGTTATAACTACGCATTGGATATTGTAGGTGCGGGAACGAGTAGTTCAAATAGAAATGTTCGAATATATGATAATATTGGTATTGGAACATCGTCGCCAGAGGCATATCTACACGTAAAAAGAGAAGGATCATCTGGAGAATCTAATGTATACATACAGTCATACAGTGATGCTGCAGGTGATCGGGCAGCTTTATTTTTAGGTACGCCACATGTTACTGGTGGAACTGCCCAACCCAAGTGTGCTATAATAGCAGACACAGTTGGTTGGAGTCGCGCAAATTTACACTTTTGTTTAGAAACATCGCAAAATAATGGTAGTGCTTATAGGGCGAGTACGTCTAACTCGAGAATGATGATAGATGGTATAAGTGGTAATATTGGTATGGGAACAACTACACCAGGGGCTTTTCTAGATATAAATGGGACGAGTCAAGTTAACACGTTTACTAACGCTGCACGAAATTATTTCCGAGGTGGTAGTGATAGTAATGCATCGAATTTCACTGGTCAGTCAGGTACTTTTTCTGGTTTTAGTATACGCGCATCAAGTGCTATAGGTACGAATACTTATTTCGTCGCACACACTGGTACTTGGCAAGCTTCAGATTCGAGAATAAAAACAAATATAAATGATGTTACCGATGCATCCGCTTTAGAAAAATTACGTCTCTTAGAACCAAAAACGTATAAATATATAGATACTAAAGAACGGGGTGATACAACAGTTTATGGATTCATCGCACAGGAAGTTTCTAATGTGTTTCCTGAAGCAGTTATGGATTCTGTAAATTCAGTTCCAAATATATACGAACTCTCGAACGTTTCCGATTCGAATGTTATAACGTTTACGAACTTCAACACGTCCGATCTATTAACATCTAACGTAACATCTACAATACAGGTTAAAAGTGTATACGATAAAATAGAAAGACTTACATTAGACACTGTTATAGATTCAAAATCAATTCGCGTTAAGGAAGATTTAACAAATATTATTGGTTCGGTAGATGATACCGGAAATGTCGTTTCGGGTAATCAGGTTTTTGTTATGGGACAGGAAGTTGATAATTTTAATATAGTAAAGAAAGAATATATATTTACTATAGCCACTGCGGCTTTACAGGAAGTTGATCGACAATTACAGGCTGAAAAGACGAAAGTTTCAACTTTAGAAACACAGGTCGCTGATCTATTAGCGCGTGTTACCGCACTCGAAAATGCGTAATTAATTAAAATATAAAGGTTAAAAAAACAAAATCACATTTACCATGCTGGAACAAACAGGATGGTAGATGGTTTACTATTCACTTTTTAGATGGGAGTGAATCCATAACCGCTAGAGCAATAACGCCCGCGATAAAAAACATTACAACGTAATTACATTCGGTGTCGTCCTCACCCAAAATGTTACGTTTTTTACGTTTCACCACTTGGGGTTTGGCGACCACCTCCTGACGTTGGGGTCTTTCAATAGGATCTTCGTCTAAAGGACAATACCCTATCATTTATACTATCATTTATAAATTAATTTCGACCGACTTTTTCTTTTTTCCACCGCCTCTTTTTGATTTGGTCTGGGTAACTTTAACTTCACGAACTTCATTATCCATATCGTCCTTTTCATTCTTAGAATTTTCTATATCGGCCTCTGCAATATCCGAAATATCATCGTCCATATCATCGTCACCGGGTGCGTTAATATTTGCTGGTATACTGGTCGTACTCATTGGTGGTGTTGGTGGCATCATGATATTACCCATGAGACTTGATATGTCTAGGCCCGGGCCCTGCATTTCGCGTCGCCCGTTTGCATCTGTCGTATCACCAGATTGTTGTTGTGATTTAGGAACCGTGTTCTGAACCGCAGACATCATATTTTGTACGAGTTCGGGGTTTTGTTTTATAACATCGTTCATATTTGGCATGACTGATTTGAACATGCTATTTGTTAAGTGAAACATCATCGCCGAACCACCAAGCATCATTATGAGTTTGATTTCTGGAGCGACTGCCATTTTAGATCTATACTTAACGTACAACTCTTCAAAAACTTCATCGTAATCATCGACATTTTCCATGACGTTTTCTGACCAACCATCGAGTTGTATTTCAAACGGGTTATACTTTTTGTTCATAAACTCAAGTCCTGTAGTACATGCAATAAGCATTCGTCTCGAGAATTTGACGGATTTATCGACGTCTATGCTATACGTGATTCGTTTCACTTCTGTTCTAAGTTCGTCTATAGGTGAATATGCATTCAAACGTTTATTTACGGTAAACCCTTTCTTTTCTAAACGACCGATCTTATTTACAAGGTCTGCTTTTTCTTCATCTATTGTTTTGTACCCTGGTGATGGTTTTTCTTCTTCTGTGTAAATACCTCCCATACCACCGCCACCGCCGTAATCATATCCATCACCTTGTTCATCATCCTCATATTCTCCGTAATCAAGGGGTTCCTCTTGTGGTGGAGCGGATTGGTGATTTTGTTTGTTCGGGTTAGCAAAAGAATCAATGTCTTCCTGAAAAGTTTGTGTTTGTGGTGGTGTAAATTGTGTCTTCATAGGTCTAGGCATTCCTTTTTTTACAGGCTGAGGTCTTGGTATCTCAATCTCAATCTCGTTCATTAGTGCCTGTTCATTATCATCCAATTTCATAACATTTGTACTAGAACGATTAAGTATAATCTCACCGTCCATTAATCTTTATATTGAAACTATTCTAATTTCTTTAACGCACTTTATAAAAAAAATGTATGTTCAATACAAATGAAACTTAACGCTACAAACAAAAGTACCCTAAAATCTATCGCGATTGTATTCGCCATAATATGTGTTCTCCAATTCTTGAGAACCAGCTACTACAGCCCAGTCGATATTGAAACGACCAATGAAGAATCGCTCTTTAATCTCGAGTCCAAGGAAGAGTGTCTCGGTGAATATTACTCCGACAGTAGAGGCGGTATTTGTGGTGGCCAAAAATTGGTCGTCGCACAATCGAGTTATAAGATGAAGTAAAATCTCCAGTATATATAAATGGCGTTAGTGACCAGTCAGTCCACTTTACCCGATTTCGAATACGAACATCACACTGTTATACTTGATAATCTGGATCCAACGAGTGATACAGATTTTACACTTTTTTTACCAACACCACTCGAAAATATTGTCCAGGTACAATTACTCACCGCGAGTATTAACATAACCGATAATGCCACGAGGTGTGTACACATCGGTATAGAGGAACTTAAAAATCATTTCACGCAACGCGGGAAAAAAGATCTCGATGATGCCGATAACCACCTTAACGGTATTTTTGGAACGATCTTGTGTCAACATGAAAAACATGGTTCCGCCTCCAATCAAACAGCCGTGTTCTTTAGAAACGAGTATCCAATTATTCAACAATATTATAACCCAATCAGAAAACTCGATAGAGTAACTTTTAACTTAGACGACCAAGCTGGTGATACACTGGCGTGTGGCGATGCCATTTTCGTTTTTAAATTCGTTTGCAAAAAAAGGAACATGCCTTACTAATTATTTCAGGGCGTTACGTACCTATAATTTTAACCTCTTATTAATATAAATGTCTTCCGGTATTGTTCAACTCATTGCCATTGGTGCTCAAGATGAACATATAATGGGTAATCCAGAGATATCATTCTTTAACTCAACTTTTAAAAGACATTCTAATTTTTCACAATCCATCGAAAAGCAAACGATACAGGGAGCTGTGAAAAACAATTCAATGTCATCCATAAAATTCCCACGTTCAGGTGATTTATTAGGATACACATATTTTACTATAGACGATAACACAAAAGCACTCGATTATGGAGATTGGACCGAACTCGTAGATAAGGTCGAATTACTTATTGGTGGACAAGTTGTAGATACGCAAGATGCAGTCTTTACAGAAAAAATAGCCATAGATACATTTGCATCAAATGTTTCAAAGAGTTCTAACGGGACACACCCAGGTGTGAGTGCACGTTCATACTTTTACCCGTTAAGGTTTTTCTTTTGTGAAGGTCCACAGTGTGCATTACCAATCGTTGCTTTACAATACCATGAAGTTGAATTACGTATTCACTGGGGATCACAAGCGGGAGCATACAACTTTGAGTGTTATTCAAATTACTATTACCTCGATAACGAGGAACGTGGTAATATTGTTTCTCGAAACCATGATATTCTTATCACACAAGTTCAAAAAAGTATACCATCACAAGAACTTACACAAGAACTTACGTTTAATCATCCAGTCAAATACCTCGCGTGTTCAGATACATCAGTTAATGGTGCATTGACATCCGCCGATAATAAGATTAAAATTGAAATTAATGGTCTCGATATCGGTAATTTTAGATGGGGAAAACCACATTTTATGGAGGTACAAAACTATTACCACACCCCATTCGTAACGTCACCCGATTTCTTTTTATACTCTTTTTGTTTATCGACAAGTTCTCTCCAGCCTACAGGAACACTTAATTTTAGTCGTTTAGATTCAGCAAAGATACATAGCCAAGCCCGAAATATATCCGATCCTATATATGCAGTTAACTATAACATTCTCAGAATTGAAAATGGTTTAGCCGGTCTCATCTATGCAAATTAAAATACATACTTATATTAATATGGTTAAAAATATACCTACCATTGAACGGTCTACCAAAATCCGGTTTGGTAAACACGTTTCTGAGAATCAGGCTGAAAATACAATTGTTTTTAATGCGACAGATGAAGCAATTAATGTCACGAATGCGAATTCTATTTATATGGCGCCACTCCGCGTTGCTGAATTGACAGGTTCTAACCTTGTAGGTTACTCGTCGGTCACAAAGGAAATTGTTGATTCAAGTGTTCCTACAACCCTTCTAGGTGGTGTCACTTTACAAGCATCTACAGATAGAGGTAATGTAACTTCAAATACAGTTCAGTTTAGTAATGCTATAACATCTTTCATAACAAGCTCTAATATTGGTGTTGCAAATAGTGCGCCAATACACGCCTTATCGGTAAAGGATAAGGTTTTCATGTGTGGGCCAACGGGTGATACCAACACACTTCGTGTTGAAGGTACGGCTCGAGCTAATAAATTTACAACGGGGTCTTCTGTTAGTATCGATGAAAGTGTAACTAATAAAATTCAGGTTTCTGGTACAATACATACAAGTACACTCACTTCGTCAAAAATAGGTGTAGCGAACACGGCACCTGGTCATGCCATAAGTATTGGTAATGAAGGTCAGGTTCAATTAAATGTACCAACACAATCAATATACGCGTTAGATACCGTCGGTAACGTAAATGCACAAAACTATAGGGGTGATTCGTATTACCTCTCAAACCTTACGGTTGAAAACATAGTAAACCAAGGTAACGTAACCTCAAATACGGTTCAGTTTACGAATCCAGTTACGAGTATTTATACAACCAGTAACGTTGATGTTGGGGGTAATGTTTTTATAAGAGAATCATCCGATGCACTTTATGGTAAAATTGCGGGTTCCAATACAATAGCAGGTAGTACTATAACCGCAAGTACACAATTTTCTGGTCCAGGTACAGGATTAACGGGTATTCCAACAGATCAATTTGTAAGTGGAGCAATTCCCTTTTCCAGTGGTGGTACGGGTCAGTCTAGTTATGCATCCGGTACAATACTTTACGGTAAAACGTCGGGTGATTCACTCGGACAACTCAACCCCGCAGGTTCTAATGAAGATGCCGGTAAATTTCTTCGACTCGACGGTAATGATATACCCGAATGGGCAGAAGTTCCCTTAACTCTTGATGCAGTTCTCGGAGATACAACCGCGGTTTCAGATGGGTCTATGAGTTTAACAGATACTGGTACGACAATCACGACCCTCGGTAAAATAAAGGCCGCCACGTTCGAAGGACTTGGTTCTGAACTTGACGGTATTAACGCATCTAATCTATCATCGGGTACACTCACAACATCTGTTTTACCCGTCGTACCCGCAATTAAAGGTGGTACGGGTCAAATAGCATACACGCAAGGTGATATTTTATATTCAGATACAACTAATTCGTTAGCAAAACTCGCTATAGGGTCAAGTTCAGAATATAAGGTTTTACAAGTAAAATCTGATGGAACTGTACCCGAATGGACATCAACAATAACAGGCGCTACACTCGATAATTCATCGTTAACGGGTACCATAACTACAAGTGGATTAAATAATAACAGGATTCCGTTTACGAATGGGTCCGGAGAATTAGTATCGGATACAAAACTCCAATTCGATGGTATTGATACAATGACCATCGGGTCTAACCTTACAATTTCGGGTAATTTACTCGTCCAAGGAAACACGACGTATCAACATACAAAAAATCATACCATCACCGATCCAATTATAGAGGTCGGTAACGCGAACGCGTCTGATATCATTGATTTGGGTATGATCATGACCATGAATACTTCAAATGTTGTTCATGGTTTTAGAGGTAACAAGAAGGAATATACGATCGCATACACACACAGTGATCCAGTTGGTCCAATTATAACACCAACATTGGCGAGTGGTATACCTGACCACCCGTATATTACCGCAAATATTTGGGGTAACGTTTTATCAGGTAACGTCACGACGACAGGTAAAGTAACCTCGGATTCGTTCCATGGTACTTCAATTAACGTATCAGGTGCAGTTACCGGGGATACTTTAGTAGGTGGTGGTTCGGCTATTACAGATCTCGATGCTGAAAAAATAACTACAGGTATTCTCGATGTTGACCATGGGGGTACAAACATCGACTCGTACACGGCGGGTGATTTACTCTACGCCACGGGTGCGACGACATTAGCAAAATTAGGGGTAGATAATGGTAAATTTCTTAAAAGTACAGGTTCAGCAGTTCAATGGGCGGACGTTTCTTCAGACTTACAGACTATTACAAATGGAGGTGCAACGACAACACAAACGGTCGCTTTTAATAACACAACCACGGGTTTAACATCCGCGGGTGATATTACAATCGCGGCTTCTAAAAAACTTAAGTTCGCGGATGATATTCTACTCCAAGGAGGAGGAGGATCGGGAACGAGTAATCTTTTCATAAACAATGCAATAATACTTTCCCCAGAATTACAAGGTGGTTCTGCATCTACAAAAAATGTTTTATCGATAGATACAACAACAGGTGAGATTTTCGATTCGGGGGGGCAAGGTGGTTCGACAATGGAATTTACACATGAGGAAGGTACGGGTATACATGCGAACGTCAGTGTTGGTCCATCTGCTTGGGCAGGACCTACCGGTACATCAAACCTTACCATAAACACGTATGGGTCTAACGTACTCACGGTTACAGGTAACATTTCGGCCACTAATATTACAATAGGTGGATTAAACGTCGCCGCATCACCGTTTGGTTTAGATGATGTTTCGAGTGCAGCTGTAGGTGCCAATATTACGTCAAATGTTCTTCAGTTTACGGGACCAGCATCGGGGTACGCGACAGATAATGCGTTTGTTACGACCAAGAGTATTAGTATTGGATCAAACGTAACCACAGCCGGGAACGTTTTTTGTAATTCAAATATTACATCACAAAATCTTATACTCACAAACACACAAATATCAACTACTTGGACGACAGGGTCAGGAACACTCGCGATAGATTGTAAAAATAAAAGTTACGGTACAGCTCCGTTAGTTTCATTAGATGCAGATATTGCTATACTTTCCATAACAAATTTACCAAGCGGGGGTCAGGTTGTAGTACCTTTACTAGCATCCGGTGGGGCGCGAAAAGTTTTGAAAACCATCACAGCCGGTATCGATTTTATAGCATTTACGGCGGATGTTTCTATAGACCAGAACAGTCATGGTCTTTTGACCGTATCAAAAATAGGTGCATCAGGTGTGGAAAAAATATACATGAATGCAATCTCGTTTACAGCAGCGTAATTCGTTTTTTTTATAATCTTTCATATTATATTATATATTGGCTTAAAAATAAAAAACCTTAGTATAATATAATAAATATGTCTGGTGGTATTGCCCAACTCGTTGCAATCGGTGCCCAAGATGCGCACCTCGTCGGTCAACCCGAAGTTTCTTTTTTTAGATCTAATTACAAACGTCACACAAACTTTGCCCAAACTGTCGAAAGACAAGTTGTCCAGGGCAACCCTGCCTCCGGTGGTATGTCTACCATCAGGTTTGAGCGTAAAGGTGATATGCTCGGATACGTCTATGTTGCGAGCAGAGCAAACGCAACAGCGAACTTGAAAAACTATGTCAGCAAAGTTGAACTTTTAATCGGTGGACAAGTCATCGACACGCAAGAATCTGAATTTATGACTGATCTTGCACCAGTTGTGATGAACCAAACGAACTCTAAACAAGACTATAACGCGACTACAGATTATTATGTCCCACTCAGATTTTCGTTTTGTGAAAACGCCCAATCCGCGCTCCCATTGATCGCGCTTCAATACCACGATGTTGAATTGAGAATTACGTGGGGTGCATTGACCGTAACAGATATGGAAGTGTACGCACAATTCATCCATCTCGACACTGAAGAACGAACGTCTATGTCGTCTACACCACAAAATATGATCATCACACAAACCCAAAAAGCTATTGCTTCCAAATCGAGTACACAAGAACTCAGCTTCAACCACCCAATGAAGTATTTGGTCGTCAAAAACAGCGGCCCGGGTGCTCTCACGACTGCTAAGATGAAATTACAAATTAACGGTACGGACGTTTCCGATGCCAAGTCTGTCAGACCACACTTTACGTACACACCAGTTTACTACCATACACAAAACGCCACGGCGAGTAACGATGTTATATTGGTTCCATTCTGTCTCGATACGTCCAAGCTCCAACCAACTGGGTCGCTCAACTTCAGTAGACTCGATTCTGCGAGACTCGTTATTGAAGGTGATACGTTCGAAGACAACGTCTATGGTGTCAACTACAACATTCTCCGTATCGAAAATGGTATGGGTGGTTTGATGTATTCCAATTAAATTAATTTAAATAGCCTGTTATTATAAATGTTCTGGCAATTAGTTTTTCTTACAGCTTTCATTTTTATCATTACATATGATCCTAAATCCGGAACTTTGAATCATCTCGTCAACTCTAAGACACAAGAACCCGAAAAAAACGCGGAGTGTAAAGAGGGACATTACCAGGAGATTCAATTTGCTCAAATGGGATACGACTGCCCAAAGGAAAACGGTGTGCACATGGGCGCGATTATACGAACTTAAAAACTTGATTATATAATTTAATACATTATGTTTACATTTGATCGAGATACTGCTATGATAGTCGCTATTGTTATGTGTATAGCTGCTTCAGCTTACATGTACAGAGAACTCAAAAATACGAAAGAAGAAATGGAAGGTGTTAAGGGTATGAATGGAAAAATGTCTTCATTTTTATCCAGGATCAGGCCAATACAAATTCCACAAACAAGTTCGTTAAACGAACCAGTTACGCCAAAAAATGTCACTTTTAAGACAGAAAACGAAACCCAAGTGGAAGACGAATCTGAAGAAAATCAAGAAAGTGAAGAAGATTCTTCAGAATAATCATCTCTCTCAATTATAACTTGCAAATGCGCAATGAAGAAATACAAAGCAATTGCAGTACCCGTAACGTTTACTGGTTCTAAACCAAAGTTCCTCACTGTCCGAGACCGACGATTCAAAGATTGGATTTTCGTTACCGGAGGGTGTAGAAGAAAAGAAATACCCAATCCGATAAGATGTGCCCTACGAGAATTGGAAGAAGAAACCAGAGGAGTTGTAAATCTCAAGAAAGGTGAATATACCGAATTCAAGTTTGTGGTAAAAGAAAGTCCGGGTGTAGACTTAGAATATAACGTGTTCATATTTTTCGTAAATTATACACAACAGGAACAAATAGATCTCGTTAAGAAATTTAACGATGAAAAACAAAAAACAAATTTAAAAAAAATACAAAAATTACCCATTAAAAGAACATTCGATGAAAATGATTATATGAATTTTGAAACGTTATCTGAATTTAACACGAAAAAACAATGGGATAGAATCGTTAAAAATATACTTCAAAACCCAGAATTTTATGCCTGTGTGACTTCACTCAATAGAAAAACCTTCTCTATTAAATAATGAAGTCCAAGTCTTATATATTATCACAAATAAAGGATTTGTTAATTGAACGACATGGGTATACAGAAACTAAAGCGGAAAGGTATATAGAGGTCCATGCTAGCGATAAAGTTTATGAACTTTTAGTACTTAAAAAATCTTTATCGGAACAGGAACAGTACCCAGAAATATCGTTTAGAAAAACAATATGGAGGCATCACTATGATAGTGATGAATGAATATAAAAAATAAAAACTAGTAATTGGTAAGTATACATCACATGTTTAAACAGTGGTGTAAAGAACAAGGGTTCTTAAACAACTCCAATGTATCACATGTGCTTATGGATGGTGGTGTCCTATCAGTGCCATTTGATAGATTGAATGACTTTTATGAAAAATGTGTAGAAGCTTATACTTTACGAGAGAAAATTTTTGTTGTTGAACAGAAAACAGAAAATTATAATTTTTTTGTAGATCTCGATTATAAAGATGTAAATGAATTAACCGTCACCCAAATAGAAAGTATATGTAAAATTATTTGTGATAAAGTTAATAAGTTTGAAGGTGCAGGTAATGCCTTAATATCTATAGCAGAACCAAAACAGGTTTCTGGTAAATTGATAAAAACAGGTGTGCATATAAACTGGGAAGGTTTCACGGTAAATAGATCTTCAGCAATAGCTATAAGAGAACATGTTATAGATACTCTAAAATTGGTATACGGTTCAGTGAACTGGGAAGATGTTGTCGATTCAGCTGTATATGGTAGTTCCGATAGAAAAACACAGGGGAGTGGTTTCCGGATGCCCTTTTCACATAAACGTGCTAAACATGAAGAATGTTCTGGTAAAGGTTGTAAAGAATGTAATAAAACAGGTAAAGTTAGTCAGGGTGAATACTTACCATGTTTCGTTTACAAAGGTGGTAAAAAGGGACCTTTCACTTTACTTGAACCTATATTACCACACCCAGATGTTAAACTTCTATACAGTGCAACTATACGTAGTCAAAGTAAAGAACCAAATATTATAGAAGGTAAAACGTGTTTTCAGGGTAAAGAATCATCTTTTACGCATGCGGAAATAAAAAACGAATTCAAAGATCAGGAAGTTATATGTCTTTTACAAAACTTTGTCAATAAACATCTCGAAGGACAGACAACTGCACGTATTACCAAAATGTTTGAATCTAATGGTAACTTCTTGGTTTCAACAAATTCTTTCTATTGCGAAAATAAAAAATGTAACCATAATTCTAATCATGTATGGTTTCATATAATAGGAGACACAATTACACAAAAGTGTTTTTCTACTACCGAAATAATGAGACATTTTGGGTTTTGTAAAAATTTTACAGGTAAAAGACATAAATTACCATCTAAAATTACAGACCAATTATATAAGGATGGAATTGTTAAAAAGTGTGTGAACCCGTCTAAACAAGATTTTTTTGGTAAAAATGTTGAAAAAATAGAAAAATTGGATTATAATTCAGATACAATGGGAATATTCTCTAATTTCATTAACAAATATATGATTAAAACTGGGTATATACAGGTGTCCAGGATAAATATAAATAAACCAAAGACTAAGAAAAATAAGTTTAACGAGTATTATGTTCACACTACTTATACGTGTACAATTTGTAACACGGATAATATTATTTTTAATATCGTGAACAAGAAAATAAAACAAGTATGTAAATGTACAAACCGCGAACATATTCTCCCGGAAAAAATAGTAACTAAATTATAGAACACAATGATATCTGTTATTGTTTTAGTAGTTGTAATATACTTCGCATCTTCTCTAATAACCGCGAAACAAAACAACGTAGTAGAAATTAATAAACTTATACGAAAATCTTATAAATATTCAGGACTAAACCCATCTATACATAACGAATTTATAGAAAATATCAAAATGGCTCTAGAATATAAAACAAATATAATTCTATCTAAAAAACTCATGAATAGATCACTTATAAATCTCGATGAAATTGCGCTCAGCTCAGTTTCAGGAGATACGAATATTTTAGAAGATATAGACACTGTTATTAGTGATTTAAAAACGAATTTTAACGAGTTATATTCGAATTTACAGGCAGAAAGTGAGTAAAATACTTAAAGGAAATGTGTATATATTAATTATATAATGGTCTTAACTGTAAAAACACGTTCAGGGAGACTTTCAAAAAGACCAGAGCGTTTGGAATTGTTTGAAGATGTAGAAGATGATTATAAACAGGATGAATATGATACAGATGAAGATTTGTTAATTTCAGACGATGAAGATATTTGCAGTGACGATGATATTGAAGAATCCGAAAGTGACGAAGATGCTGATGAAAATGGGAATTTAAAAGGGTTTGTTGTAGATGATACGGATGAAGACGAAGATTACTCTGAAGAAGAAGAAGAAGAAGAAATAAGTGAGTAATAACGAGCTTAAAAAAATAGATACTTTTTTTATATATGGAAGCTGAAGTTGGTACACCGATTGAGTATAATCCAGAAGAATTCATAAATAAAAGTAGTAATAATTTCGATGAACCGGATGAACCAGAGGTTGATGAACAATACTATCAACCACCTCCACAACAGCCCGTTTATTATACCCCACCACCCCAACAAGTTGTAAAAAATGATATATTCGAAAATATAGATAAGACGGGATATGTTATAATTTTTGTAGCATTTCTATTAGGATTTTTCATGGGCAAAACTATGCAACCTGTAATACTCAGACCGGGATGAACGATTTACCGCCTATCCAATTGTACTGAGAAGGTGTTTGCTGACCAGTAAATGTACCTATATTACCTGTTACTGGTTCGGTAAAATATGATCTACTTACGATAAGTGGGTCTTTAGACATGTCTTTAGCAACTTGTGATGGTGTAATTTCTTCACTATTACCACCTCCGCCACCTGTTTTACTTTTTTGATCTTTATACACTCTAAAAAATAAAACAATAGATATCGATACGATAAGAATGGTGATTATGTTTAATATAATACTCAACATACTTACTTTTAAATAACAATTTTAATTTACGCTTCTTCTGGGTTTACGTTTTCCTCATTTTTTGAGGTTACTTCCTCTTCTTCACCAGTATCATCACTTTCCTTAATCTGAGCCTGTTCTGAATTCTCGATTTGAGCTTTATTAGCTTCTTCGGCTGTCTTAACATCAGATCTAGATTTTTCATCGTCGAACTTTTTCATAGCTTCTACCGATCCAAACCCTCTTTCAGTTGCTTCTTTTTCCAACGCGTTCTTAAAATCCAATTCTCTCTTTTCACACACAGCTTCCTTTTCTCTTTCAACGATTGCATCCGCCTCCTTAACAAGATCCTCCATGTCAGCATCAGGGTTTTCCTTTTGAAGACGTTCTAAAACTTCACCGGGGTGACTGATGGGAGCCTCGTCTTGTTTCGTGTAAAACTTTGAATTTTCGTCACCTCCTTTGTAGTATATGTCAGATCCTGGTGCCTTAACAGCCATCATATCCTTCTTACGTTCGGAAAACATTTGAGCAGCTTGTGCTTGATTTTCTCTGTACCCCGCCATCAACTCTTCTAACTTATCATCTGCATAATGTGCGTCTTCAATCTGGAGATTATCTGGTGGGATTAACAACCATTTATACATATCGACGACGTAAATATCGAAAGTCGCATCCTCTTTTTGAAGACGTTTTGCATGAGAAGCAGCTTCTTCCCTAGAATTAAATGCACCCCTAATTTTAATACCAAACTTATCGTTCTTTTGTGGTGCTTCAGGGCCTACGACGGAAAGGCATGCGTATAATTGACCGGGTACGGTCGTAAAATCTTGTTCGAGTGTTGACATTGTTTTATATATTTAATTGGTACCTTTTTTTTAAGCTCCTTTTTACTTAGGTTTCGTATTTATATATTGTACGTTTTAAATGATATGTTATAATTTTTATTTTTTATTAGTTTTTATCAGTGTATTATACCTAAATGACGTAAATTTATTAGGGCTAATTTTTCTGTACCCCCTTAGAGCGATTTAAACGCCTTTTTGAAAATTTTTTGAACTCGGTTCTCATAAGGACCACTCTTTTTTAAAAAAACATGACTTTCATGCACCCATTGTAATATAATAGAAAATATAGTGTTTAAATCCCTTTAAGGGGGTACAGAAAAAATAGCCATAAAAAAATAGACATATTTTACATATGATTTCAACCTAAGATAATACAATTTAAAAGTAAAATCAAATCAAATCAAAATCAAATCAAAAATGGTACCTGAATCTTACATTAAAAAGAATGACGAAATCAAGGCGGTTCGTGAATTAGAAGAAAATTTAAACAGAGACGTTGTCGATATTATTACAAAAAAAGTAAAAGAATCAAACAGGCTTGAATATGAAAACGAGTGTAGAAAACATAAAAATTTTGCATCATGTACAAAATGGTTTAATATATTCAAAACTACATATTGGGGCGGTTTTCCTATTAGAGAGAATAGACTATTACCAGATTCTGAAGTTATACTAAACCGTAACAACTTTGGCAATACTATGAAATCTGGTCGAAACCGTAGTGATTTCGAATTTCATGAAAATGCAGACTTCGAACAAAGTACATACGGATTGGACCACAGAGAAGAATATATAGGTAAAGATGGTATAAAGTATCAAGTGTGTTCTCAACATCCGCATAATTTGAGATTGAACGAAGACCAAATGAAATTGGAAGGGTGGACAAAAATAGATCCATTATATGAGTCCACTCAAGATACTTACATTAGGGAATTTAACAAAAGTAAAATCAGGTGTAAACAAAATTTACGAAAAATGTACGCTGAAAAAAATAAATACGTTTTATCAAGTAAACAATTGAAAAAAATAAATGATAAAATTAAAGAATTTGAGGAATTATTGGGATATGATTACAATAATTTTATTAACTCGATTAAAAAATAAATATTTTAAATATTATACCTTAATAAATGGTTATTCAAAAAGAATGTGTAATAAACCTTAGTAACTCCATTTAAAAAAGAAAAACGAATATAAATAAATGGAGGAGATACGAAAGTATCATAACGAGTCTAAGCGTCTCCTCATCCAATCGGCTACCCGCGAAGGCGACAGTATTTTGGATGTAGGATGTGGATTCGGTGGTGATCTCCAAAAGTGGAAACACGCCGGGGCTAATATAAGCATGT
>Ga0209091_10000419_pt1 | contig 41005 bp, 49 predicted proteins | sample ArcticOcean_MG_C_6_FD_187438 | JGI IMG/M metagenome (GOLD analysis project Ga0209091, IMG submission 187438) | Marine microbial communities from western Arctic Ocean - ArcticOcean_MG_CB8_128 (SPAdes) (version 2) | ecosystem: Environmental > Aquatic > Marine > Oceanic | place: Arctic Ocean...
ACTTTTTTTTGTATATTAGTATTGTAATTGAGTTGGGGGTGAGACCCCAAATGTTAAACCTTAAAACACTAAAATATGAAAAGTAAATTTGAAATTTGGATTGAGAAAGTTAATAATGAAAGAAAAGAATATTGGGATAAGAATTTCTCATACAAAGAATACGAACTATTAGAAGTTACCAAAGGTAATAAGTATATGAAAGTTATGGATGGTGATACTGTTTGGGCATTCATCTCTATGGTAGATGGTTTATTAAAAAACTCACCAATTAAAAAAGGAGATTTACTAAAACCAGCTGGTTGGAGAACACCGGCAAAACATAGTAGAGGTAACATCTTTGATGGAACTGATTCTTGGACATTTCATGGACCAAGTTATTTGAAATAATTAAACCTTAAAACAATTAAAATGGATACACAAAAACAAATACAATTGATTAGTGAAATCGTTACAGAATTCTTTGATGAGAATGCAATGTACACAGGAATAGATGATATGAATGAAGAAAATACAACTCATATTATACGAATCGGTACAAGTATATTATGTACTAAATGGAACGTTGGTTATGAAGGTGGTGGATTCGTTCAAGCGGTTGTTGGAAATGATTTAACAATGGCAGTTAGTAGAGCAGATGGAACGTGTATAAAAGCATTGAAATTCTTTGTTCAACTGATGAACAATGTGGGAAGACCAAATTTCGATTAATCAAAATAAATACGAAATGACTTGTATAATCCAATAATAAGTCGTATATTACATAAGTAATAAGAGAGATAATTAACCTTAAAAACCTTAAAAATGAACATAATTAAAGAGATTAAAGATTTTACTAAGTATTGTAATGAATTTTACAACCTTAAAGGTGGTGTTTACCCAATAGCTACCAAAGAAGAAATAGATTGGGCAATAAGAAAATTCCTTCTACAACCAAACATTGTTCCTATTGATTTTGATTCTCATGATAGAGAACAAGTTAGACAAATAATCGGTAAATAAACACGAAAAAGCTTGGTAAATCCAATAAAAAGTCGTATATTTATAAAGTAAATGAGTGATAATACTAACCTTAACAAAGAAAAAGATTTGAAGAAAAAAATAGTTTACATCGATATGGATGGAGTTTTAGTTGATTTAGAAAAGGCGTTTGATAAGTTTTTCAAACTTCACCCTTATCTTAAAGAAAGATACAAAGATAATCCTGACCATATCCAAGGTATATTCAGAAACCCACCTCCAATCAAAGGAGCAATTGAAGCCGTAAAGAAATTACACGAAAGTGGTAAGTATGAATTGATGATTGCAACTGCAGCTCCTTGGGGAAATCCAGGTTCAAATAGTGATAAAAGATTTTGGATTGAAGATTACTTCGGAAATCTATTCCACAAGAAAATGTTTATCACACACAGAAAGGATTTGTTAATGGGTGATTACCTTATTGATGATAGAGTTAAGAATGGTGCTGGTGAGTTTAGTGGTGAGTTGTTAAGATTCGGTTTGGATTGGGAAAACAACTACACACCAAATGAGTATCCAACTTGGGATAGTATATTAACTAAATTAAATGTATAATCCAATTATATGGTTAAGGGTACTCTTTATTAGAATACCTAAAGAAATTAAGTATTGGTTTCATCAGATGTATATGCAAGAAAAAATAAGATTTTAATATGAAAGATAACCACAGAAAAGAACAAACAGAAAAATTCGCATTAAATGGATTAGCATTTTGTGGAGTACTACTTGTGGTATTGGTATTATTATCATCACTAATGAGTTGTTCAACTGAAGATGATATCTTTGAACCACAAGAACCAACTCTAGAAATAGATGGTAGATTGATTATGGATTCAAATGGATATTATCACTTAGAACTAAATCAAAATACTAATCAAACAATACACACAGTAAGTGGTACAGTTGGCAATACACTTAATCTACCTCCTTTAAAAGTAGAATGGGAAAGTAACTTACAATGGGTATATCAAGATATGCTAGTTGATGTAAGTAACTCTTCTTCATATGTTATGGATGGAACTGTTAATAATGTAATAGGACCAGTTAGAACAATGGTAGGAGATACTCTTATACTAACAGGCACTATTCGAGAATATCTTATTAGTGATAGTATAAAAATAGTATTAGAATAATGAAAGATTTGGAAATTGAATTTCCTGTAACCCCAATTACAGAAAAAACATTCATACGTCAAGGATGGGAAAAGTGTACTGAAGAAGAAGTAGATGATGAAGGAGAAGTAACAAAGTTTTTTTATTGGGTACTTCCAATACCAAAAGACAATCCAGATGATGATTGTGCACAAATCATTTCATCGGCCAATGATGAGTGGGAAGAGTATCCTAATTTAAAAAAAGGAGAATATTGTGTTGAGTTACTTGGGTTCTTTGGACTTGGGTTGTGTTGGACAGAGGAAGAACTTGAAATATTATATAAATCACTAACACATTTAGATATTGAATGACACTTTGTCATAGACTTTGTTACAAAAACTGACAAAATGTCATATGATTATGTTACAATATAGATTGGTACGACTTTGGAACTACTATATACAACTAATAAATTAAAAAAATAGAATATTATGTTTTACACAATTGAAGAAAATTTCGTAGATAAGTTTTTTAAAGATATCTACACAACAAAACCAACTAATAGATTGAATTCACAATTTGAGGGTACAATTTTAGAAGATGGTTCACAGCAAGTTACTATTAATACTATTGGACATAATCCAAAAGATATTACAGTAGATGTTACTGAAGAAGAAATCACAGTTAAATCTACAAAAGGAGAAAATACTTCTTCGTTTGTTAAGGAAATTGATTTAGTATTAACAGTTGGTACTGATTATGATGGAACTAAAACAACTGCTAAATTTGATAATGGGTTATTAACTCTCCTTATTGATAAGAAGAACACCGTAAAGGCAAAGAGCCTTAAAATTCAGTACTAAGGTACTTACAATAAGGGTTATGAAAAATTAAAGGGAGGTTGAAAAATCTCCCTTTTTTTATACTTTAATATTTATTACTATACAATAAACTATATAATTATGAAAGATGTTTACAAACAAAGGGCTGGTGATACAATCGAGGCTTTAACTACACGAGCTAAGATTGTGTGTGAAATGATAGAAGGAAAACGACCAACCGACCAAAAACAAGCGTTGTCATACATAAGAGATATCCAAAATGGATTGGGTAAGATACAAGAGTTAATAGACTTGGGATAAAAAACATGAAATTCAGAACGTTATTATTAGGACTAACTGCATTGTTTGTTGCATTTAATGCGGCATTCTTTTCGGTAAGTGGTTTATCTAAACTATTTGCTGGAGCGGCTGTATCTGTAATAATAATGGCAAGTTCATTAGAACTGGCTAAACTTATAACGGCTGGTTATCTATACAACTATTGGGATAAGATAAACAAATCATTTAGAATTTATCTAAGTGGAGCAGTTCTTATATTAATCCTTATAACATCATTAGGTATCTATGGATTTCTAACATCTGCATTTCAAGATACATTTAACCAATTCAGTATAAAAGAAAAACAATTAGCATTCTTAGAACAAAAAGAAAAGTTTTGGGGTGATGATGTAATACGATATGATGAAGAACTTAAAAGAATTTCTACTAACATTAGTACTCTTTCTAATGCGAAATCTCAATCAATCCAAGTACGAGACACCTCGGTGGTTGGGGGCATTAGAACAACCATCTCTACTTCCGAACTTAGGATTTCTCAAAAACGTATCGAAGTTGAAGAACAAAATCGTAAAGGTGTTCAGTCCAAAAGAGAAGTAGCGGCAGATTCACTACAAACAATTCAATTAAAAATATTAGATATTGAATCATCCGAGGGTGTATCATCTGAATTAGGACCTTTAGAATATCTTAGTGGGTTATTAGATAAGCCTATGGATGTTATTATCAATTGGTTTATACTAATCATTATCTTTGTATTTGACCCGTTAGCAGTAGCTCTTGTAATTGCTTTTAGTAATGCAGTTAAAGTTGATAGAGGTATCGTAGATAAAGAAAACGTTATTCGTAAGAGAGAACTATATGAGGAAGTTCCAGATACAGGTGATGAGGAAAATGATAATGATTGGGAAGATGATGAGGATGTTCAAGATTTCTTAGAAAGAGAAGATAATCAGTTTGAAACTGATACAGATGATGATAGTGATGGAATATTTACAGTTGCTGGAATGACAAATGATAAAGAACAATCTTTCAATGAGTTTCAAAAGAAACAAGATGAGTTTGATAAATCTGATTTAAATAAAGATGGAGTTGTAACCGAAAAAGAGAGAAGAATTAATTACGAAGAATCTGCTTGGAGAAATTCGTTTAAAGGAGCTCCTTTCTATACACACCCATGGTTCGATTGGAGTAAACGAGAACGCTGGGTAAATGATAGGGAAGCAATCAATTATTGGTTAAAGAATAAGGGTGGCAATCACACTGCTCTTGCTGACTTTCTTAACAAAACAAAGTACCCAGATAACTTCGATAAAAAAACTTACTAAAAAATTAGGTTATATCAAATAATTTTCGTATATTTACTTTATAAATAAACTATAAAAGAATAAAATATGAATTTAGGTTACGCTTGTATCAATTCCACATTAGGTTCTCAGAAACCACGAGTAACAACAAATCGAAGTATGATTAAACGAACTTTCACAGAAAGGGGTATTGATTATGCTAGTGAACTAGGGTTATTAAACGCTAAAGATTTATTCACAATACTTCAATGGAATAACGAACACAACATAAAATGTTTCAGAACATCATCGGATATATTTCCATGGGGTTCTGAGTATGGATTACAAAATGCTCCTGATTACAAGGAAATAAAATCTATATTACAATTATGTGGTAAGTTTGCAGATGAACATGGTATTCGTATTACATCACATCCTGGTCCGTTTAACGTATTAGTTTCTCCTCGTGAACACGTGGTAGAGAACACTATAAAAGATTTAGAGTTACATGGTGAGGTATTTGATATGATGGGTTTATCTCGTACTCCTTATAATAAACTAAATATACATTGTAATGGTGTGTATGGTGATAAGATTTCTGCTATGGATAGATTCTGTAAGAACTTTGAAAGATTATCAGAATCCGTACAGACACGTTTAACGATAGAGAACGATGATAAAGCTAGTATGTACTCAGTAAAAGATTTAATGTACATACATGAACGTATTGGTATCCCTATTGTATTTGATTATCACCACCATGGTTTTCAAACAGGTGGTTTATCAGAACAAAAAGCATTAGAACTCGCAATGAGTACATGGCCTAAGGGTATTACACCAATGGTTCATTATTCAGAATCAAAAAGATTACATGAGGGTAATGATAAACTAAAAGAACAAGCTCATTCAGATTACATTAATCAATTACCAAATTTATATGGTAACAATGTAGATGTAATGGTTGAGGCAAAAGCAAAAGAACTATCCATACTTCCATATATTAATTCAAATAAATGTGAGTATAGTGGATTATTGAGTACATCAAGTTATGAATAAAGAAATGAGTATAGAAAGTAAAGATTGGTTAGATAGAAACGAATGGCCTAATATTCCAATCGATAGTGATGCATACGCACATTATACATATCTATCAGAATTGATGGAACAATTTGCTAAAGAATATCACGAAAAACAACTTGTAAAATATGCGTTAGTAACAAAAACAAAGTTTAATAAGTTCTTATAATAAAAAGTTATGAAAAAAGAAAAGAAAGTAAGACAGTACAGAAGTAATCAAGGAAGAAGTCCAAGACAACAAGAAGGGAATGAAAAAATGATGTTTGTAAGTTGTATGGGATTATTAGCTACAATGTTAGGTATGATTGTATATGGTATATTCTCATAATGGGACAAATTAATAAACCAGACACAGTTGTTGTTGTACATAAAGGTCCTCGTAAAAACTCTAAAATTAAATTAGAAATATTTACTAATGGAACACGAGTTGATGATATTATTAATATGAGAAAACTAAAACCACTAATACCAAAAGAAAACGAAATTTTAGAAATAGGAGTAGGTGTTTCATTCATAGAAAGATATAAGAAAAAATATAAGTTTTGAAGTTACGTGAAAATCAAATAGAACCAGTAGCAATTGGTGTGGAGTTTATGAAAACTCCTAAAATGAAACCTTCGATTATCGTTGCCCCTACGGCATTCGGTAAATCGATTGTTATTGCTGCAATTGCCAAAGAACTTGGTGAAAAGTTATTGGTTCTACAACCATCAAAAGAATTATTAGAACAAAACTATAATAAGTTTGTTGCACTTGGTGGAACTGCATCAATCTACTCGGCATCGGCTGGTAGTAAAGAGATGGGAAGGGTTACTTATGCAACAATTGGTTCGATAATCAATATAGCTCAAGAGTTCAAACAAATGGGAGTTACTAAAATCATCATAGATGAATGTGATAGATACCCAAGAAACAAATCAGGACAATTAAGAAAATTCGTAGATGGAATGAAAGCATCTCATGTACTTGGTTTAACCGCAACTCCTTTAAAGTTACAAACGAATATGGGAGATACTGGTCCGTATTCAAAGTTAGTAATGTTAACTAATAGAAGTAAACATGGAATGTTCTTTAAGTTCATACTTCATGTTTCTCAGATTCAAGATATTGTTAAGTTAAATTACTGGTCTCCATTAGAATATCAATCATATGATTTCGATACAGGTGCACTAGTTTACAATTCAAGTGGTGCAGAATATACAAGTGATTCGATTGCTCGTTCTTATGAGAATCAAAATATTGGTGATAAGATTGTAAAGAAGATTGCAGAAGTACAAGATAGAAAATCTATATTAGTTGCAGTACCAACGATAGAACAAGCTACTAATCTCGCAAAGAGAATACCACAAGCAGCAGTAGTTCATGGTGGTACACCTAAACAAGAAAGAAAAAGAATCATAGAAGAATTTAGAAATCAACAGATACGAGTTATTGTACAAGTTAATGTACTAACAGTAGGATTTGATTATCCTGAATTAGATTGTTTAATTACAGGTAGACCAACTGCATCTATATCTTGGTGGTATCAGTTTGTTGGAAGAGGAACTCGTATCCATGATAATAAGAAAAACTGTTTAGTCGTTGATTTCGTGGGTTCTAAGGAACGTTTCGGAAAAGTAGAGGAATTATACTACAAGCAAGATGGAAAGGAAAATTGGGAACTCTATGGGGAGGATACGAAACAACTAACAGGTATACCAATGCATGAAATTGGTATTCACTTAGAAGGTGGTATAAACTTATCAGAAAAGAAAAACGAAGATGGTGATATTGAAAAAGTATATATGACCTTTGGTAAGTATAGTGGTAAGCCTGTTGCATCAGTTCCACCTTATTATAGAAAATGGTTGATAGATAATATCACATGGGGCCCCTGGAACATGAAAATTAAAAATGAAATAGAACGTTTAGCAGGTTTTTAATGTATAGAAAATTATTATATAATGATGATTGTATTTTAAATATACTCACTAATACTGTTATTTTTAATTTTGAAGAAGATTGGAAACTGTATTTGGATTGGGAAGCTGATAACATAGAAGAAGTTGAAGAAGACCTTCTTAAAAAAAATAATATATTACTTTGGAATGGAGGAGCACCCAAGGTAGAACCCACAGAAACCGGAATATTATCAACTCTTTATGATAAGTCTGGTAATTTAGTAAAGAAAATAGATGTATCTGATGGTATCACAACAACTGAAATATTTCACTCAAATGGATTCGCAAGTAGTTTAGTACGTAGTACTAACAAGCGTATTATATATTCATCCACATATTCGTTATATGGAAATATAATGAATGAAGTGAGTATTTCTGAAGAAGATGATTCCAAAGTAGAAACACAGTATCACGAAAACACTAAACCGAACACAACGGCCATAAGAAGTTTTCATTCCCAAGATGGGATTAAATTATTCTATGATATCAATGGGGAGGTAATTAAAAAAGAAGAACCAAATAAGATATCATATTTATACAACGGAAATATTACTAAAGTAGAAATATTAGAAAACAATACAATCATATCAACCGAGCATTACTCAGAAAAAACACAAGTTTTATATAAACGTGATGATCATAAATTAAAAATATTTATTAAATTTAATACAATTACTGGTGAAATTGTTTGGTATAAAAGAAATAAAGCAGATTTTGAATATGAGGTTTACTATGATAATCAGATTAAAATAAAAACAATTTTAAAAAAATCAAATAAATTATTAAAATTCATAAAATATTTTGATGGTATGGATTCGATTGATAAAAAACTATATCATATAGGTAATGATATGTACAAATGTTCTACATATTTCACATCAGGAAAACTTAGAGGCATAGGGTCGTTATCTGATGATAATAAAATGCAAGATGAATGGGTTTTCTACCACCACAATGGTAACATAGAATCAAAACATAAATTTAATGAAGGTAAATTAATTGGTAATTCTTCATTGTTTTATGAAAATGGAAATCTATATAAAGAAATAACTCATGATTAGTTTTATTATAGCATTTGCAAGTAGGGGTGATAATTTGCATGATTGGAAAGATACCGATGGTGGTATGATAATACTTTCTACTATCCTTGCTATTAAAAATATAAACAAGGTAATTGATTTACCTAAAGAAATTATATTAGTAGATAATACTAATACTTTTCCTGATATTAAAATTCCTAACTTGAAAATAGTAAAAGGAATTCAACATTTAACAGGAGATAAATTAACAGATAAACTTAGGGTAAAATATAAAATAAATGACGTTACAAATCACACCATGTGGGCATCAATCGCATATACCATCGGCATTGAGCATTCAATTGGAGATTACATAGTACTACAACATAATGATATATTTTATCAACAAAACCTTTTACCTAATTTATTAAATTTACTAAAAACAAACGAATATGTTTCAGTAGATTCCAAACACCTAACCTTAACTGGTTATTTAGGAAACAAAGATATTATAGATAGTTTGGGAATGGAGTTTGAATTTGGTTATGAAGATGGAGGACATATAAAACAAAAAGAATTTGGAATGGCAGATGCCTATTTCTTTTTATGTAAAAAAGAATTCTTTAATGATTATTCTGTTGACTGGGGATATGGTGATACCAACCATGGGGCTACAATAAAATGTTTACTCGAAGGTAAATCATTTTTACACCTCGGTCCATTCTTTGGTAATAGAAATTATAAAACAAAAGATGAACTCCATGTATATGATGTTGATGGAATAGATTTTATTACTCACTTAAAGGGGGGATTTTCCGAACATAAAATGTCTTATAAAATAGAAAATAATAAATATAATATGGATGTTTCTAATTTGTATATGAATAAACTTATACTATACTCATGAACGTAGTTGTAATATATGTTAATAAATCTGATAAGAGTACAGAAAGTGCAAAACATACTCAACGTATCTTTAAAGAAAAACTTGATATTGATGTTACTTTATTTAATGGAGTAAATGTGGATAGTGTTTGGCAAACATTTATTGATTCTAATTTTAATATACTTGACTGGACACACTTTGGAGCTGGACACGTAGATTCTGAAATAGCTACATTCTTTTCTCATTATAATTTGTGGTGGAATTGTGTGATGTTAAATGAACCCATGTTGATACTTGAACATGATGCTATTTTAAATGATACGAATCTTGATTTAAATATTTTAAAAAACTTTAAAGGAGATTTATTAAATTTAGGAGAACCAAATTGGGGTAGCTTTTGGTATGGGGATTTTGAATCTGAATGGATAAATAAACCATCTGGAATTAGAAAAAGATTTGTGTGTAAAAATAAACATGATTCTTATCAAGTGTGGAATACACAAGAAGGATTTTGTCATTGTGATACAATGTGGTTGTTTGGAGCTCATGCATATTTACTAAATCCGAGTGGTGCTGCTAAATTAGTTGAAGGTACTCAACAAGGAATACTTCCAGCAGATGTTTTTATAAGAACTGATTTATTAGATATATATGATTATCTACCACATCCAATAAAACAACACTCACAATTTACATTAATACAACGATATGAAAAACAAAAAGACCATAAGAGGATATAGCCATATTAACGTAGGTTGTTCACATGAAGAACTAATTGATGAGTGGTTGGGTATAACTATATGGGGAGGAGAATATGAAGGACTTGAAGAACTCAATACTGAAAATGGAATTACAGTATATAGACATACCGATAGTGGAGGTGATATCATTAACCATAATGTTAACAATGGATTGCCCTTTGAAGATTCTTCAGTTGAGGTAATATTCTCATCACACTTTATAGAACATCTTACATTTGAAGAAGGATTGAATTTTCTTAAAGAATGTTATAGAGTTCTTAGACCAGGTGGTATATTGAGGATTATTTGTCCTGATATTATGTTATGGATAAACAAAATACACGAGGTACATGATTGGAAATTTTTTGAAACATATAAAAACCAACTGGATACTCCATATTGGGAAAATTCGGTTTATCATATTAAGGATAAAGTTAAAACAAATACACAAGTTTTAAATTCAATGATTTTTAATTGGGGACATAAGTGGATGTGGGATTATGAATCATTAAAAATGGAATTGGAATCTGTGGGATTTGGTTCAATAGAACAAATGGAACATCTAAAAAGTAATATCGGTATAATAGAAAACATAGAAACACGATTATCCAAAGATAAGATAGAAGCAAGAAATTTAGAATCTATGTTTGTAGAATGTAAGGCAATTATAAAGTTAGATTTATCATGATATCTGAATTACAAAATTTATTAAATAACAAATCTGATAACCTGTATGTATATACTAAAATGATTGTAAGAGAAAATTCAGAGTTCTCAATGAATGTCAATTCAACAATATCTTCCGAGATATTAACTAATATAATTTATTTTATCAATAAACTTAATACAAAAAATGTTATACTAGTATGTAGAAGTTCTAATGAACCATTTGCAGACGAACACCCAACACAAACTCATCTAGATTTAATAAAAAACCAAACCGATAAAAACATTATAATATTTTATCAAGACCCATGGCCAGAACCTGTTCCATCATTTATAGAAATGGATACAACTGTGATTAGATTTGGATTTGATGAAGGATGTGAGTTGGATAAAAAATGTATTGACCCGAACTTTTCAATTGTAATGGAAGATGGTGAGTATAATTTTTTAGTAAATAAAAACAACTCAATTAATTTAAATAATAAAAAAAGTATAATTTAATTAGGAAATTTAAAATAATTTCTGTATATTTACAATATGAATAAACTAGATGAACAATACCAGAATTTAATTTACGATATATTAGAATTTGGTGTAGATAAGAAAGATAGAACCGGAACAGGAACGATATCCACATTTGGTAAACAAATCAGACACAATATGAAGGATGGGTTTCCTTTGTTAACTACAAAGAAAATGGCTATCAAAACTATGATGACTGAATTGAAATGGTTCTTAAAGGGAGATACCAACATCAAATATTTAGTTGATAACGGATGTAACATTTGGAATGGTGATGCTTATAAAGAATATAATCGAGCAAAGGGGCATCTAATTGAGTTAGAAGATTATACTGAAGTTGAATTCATTAATATGATTAAAACCGATGATGGGTTTGCAAACTCGTGGGGTGAGTTAGGACCAATTTACGGTAAGCAATGGAAGGGTTGGAAAACGAATACTGTTAGTATAGACCAAATACAAGACCTTATATCAGAATTAAAAACAAATCCAGATAGTAGAAGGTTAATGGTATCAGCATGGAATGTTGGTGAGTTAGACCAAATGACTCTTCCACCTTGTCATTATGGATTCCAAGTTTACACTAGGGAGTTAAGTGATAAAGAGAGGTATGATTATTGGTTTAAAAATAATTATGAGACAGGTATGGAATACAATGAATCTAACATACCTAATTTTGATGATGATTATTATACGACAACACCTAAGAGGTCTATATCCTTAATGTGGAATCAGAGAAGTGTAGATACGTTCTTAGGATTACCATTTAACATAGCATCATATGGTATGTTACTCACCCTACTCGCAGAAGAGGTTGGGATGATACCTGGTGAACTTATTGGTAATTTAGGTGATACACACTTATATTCTAATCACGTTGAGCAGGCAAGAGAACAGATGGAAAGAAAGCCATTTGAGTTACCAACAATTGAAATACATATGAGTGATATATTAAATGGTGAATTTGATTATGAAATAAAAGGATATGAATTTCACCCAAGTATTAAAGCATCATTAAGTAATTAATATGGAACACAGTAGATTATACGAGGTTAAGATAGAACAACTCGAAAAAGAATTAAAAGAACTTAAACAGAAACTTGATAAACAAGATTCAATAAAAGCAGGTTACAAAGAAGAAATTGCAAAATGGAATCTTAAATACAAAGACTTGAAAAAGCAAATAACAAAATCAGAATAGATGATTAGAACAGCAGAATGTGTATCTCCGATGCACCCAGACAAAATGTGTGATAGAATATCAGACACATTATTAGATTTACATTTAGAACAAGACCCAAACTCACGAGTAGCAATTGAAACTTGTGGTGGAATTGGTATGGTGTTTATTACAGGAGAAGTTACTTCGAATGCAGTAGTAACAAGAGAAACTATTGTAAATGTAGTACATAATATAACTACCGATGATACAATTGAAGTTATTATTAACATCAACTCACAATCGCCTGAGATTGCAAATGGAGTTGATACTGGTGGAGCAGGTGACCAAGGAATAATGATTGGTTATGCTTGTAGAGATAATAAAGAATTTCTACCACAAGAATATTATTTATCAAGAGAATTAAATAAATTTGTATTTGATAAATATCCATATGATGGTAAAACTCAAGTTACTATGAATGGGAACTCATTAAGAGTCGTATGTTCATTTCAGAATGCACCAGGAAAACAATTAGAGAAATTAGTAATGGAATATTTTGAAGATTATCCTGATTACTTTATTGAAGCATTACATTGTAATCCTGCAGGTGATTGGAACATTGGTGGGTTTACTGCTGATGCAGGATTAACTGGTAGAAAGTTAGCAGTAGATAATTACGGACCTAGAGTTCCACTTGGAGGTGGGGCATTTAGTGGTAAGGATTCTACTAAGGTTGATAGAAGTGCAGCTTACATGGGAAGAAGAGTTGCAGTAGATATCTTAGAAAAAAGACCAGAGGTACAAGAAGTAATGGTTCAACTTGCATACGCAATTGGATATGACCAACCTCTTCAAGCAACTGCTATCGTTGATGGAGAACACGAATTTATCAAAGGATATGATTTATCACCTAAAGGAATAATTGAGTTCTTAGAACTTACGAAACCAATATTCGCATCTACTGCTGGGTTTGGACACATGGGTGCTGGATTTAATTGGAAATAAATTAGGATATGTTAAATAAATTTCGTATCTTTATATAAGAAAGAATAAAATGAGTAAAAAATACAAAGTAATATTAATTAGTGGTGGATTTGACCCTGTTCATAAAGGACACATACAATGTATCCAAAAAGCCAAAGAGTTGGCAGAAGAAGTTTGGATTGGATTAAATAACGATAAGTGGTTATATAGAAAAAAAGGTAAATCTTTTATGAAAGAAGGGGAACGAAAGTTTATCATGGAATCATTAAGAGATGTAGATTATGTTTATGTAATGAATCCACTTATACATGGTGATGATACCGCAATTGATTTCATTGACCATGCAAAACACAAATGGCATGCTACATATAGTGATGATATAAACGGTAAAATGGCATTTGGTAATGGTGGAGATAGAACAGAAACAACTACACCAGAGAACGATGTATGTAATACATACGGAATAGAATCAGTATGGGGGTTAGGTAAAAAAGTACAATCATCATCTTGGTTATTAGAAAAATATTTAAATATAGCAGAATAATGGATATAGAAAAATTAGTAAAAGAATTTCCAAACGATATGGAACTTGGAAAAGAAGTAAGATATAGATACTTCGAGGCAACAAAAGATATGAAAAAGTTTTTAGAAAAATATAAAGATTGTAAAATTTACGAATCACCTGATGGTGGTAAGACTATATATGTTAGAGGATTCGGTGAGCCGTTATCATCAAGAAAAATATCAACAAATCAATTAAATTTATTCGATGAAATTAATTAAAGATCAAAATAAGTTAAGAACACAACTTTTACCAAAACCAATGTCTCAATCAGCTGTTGATTCTATTTCGGAAAAACTATTAACCGAATTAACCAAACATGGTGGATTGGGGTTATCTGCAAATCAAATAGGATTAACAGATAGGGTTTGTTTGATAAACGTAAAAGACCCATTGATATTAGTTAACCCAAGGGTTACTGAAGCATCAAAAGAAACCGTTGTTTATGTAGAACAATGTTTATCTTTAGATAAGACAATGAAAAAACCAGTTAAAACTTTAAGACATAAATCATTTACAGTAGAGTGTGATAACTTGGGAACAGTTATCTTTTCATCTGATAAGACTGATTGGAAGGATTCAAATGAATTCTATCAAGATGAGGGATTATTAGAATGTGTATGTGCACAACATGAGATAGACCATTTGAATGGAATTCTCATAACAGATGCAGTTAGAAGATACACTACAACATTTACACGAGGAAAAAAGTACGGTAGAAACGATAGAGTTATGGTAAAATTATCAGATGGTTCTACTGAATTTATGAAGTACAAAAAAGCTGAACCTTTATTAACAAAGGGAGCTGAAATCTTATAATTAAAACGAAAACATGGGAAAACTTATATTTACATATACGGATAAAGATTTTATTGAACACAATAGAGAAGCAAGTAAGATTGAATTAGATGTACCAGATGACATGGATATTCAAGAATACAAAGTAGTATGTATTAGACTTGCAGCTGCAATCGGTTATACTGAAAAAACTATTACCAAGGGATTTGGTGATTTGATTTACGGAGAAGAAGATAAACATAACCTAAAAGATTTATTAGATGAACTTGGAATCAAAAAAGATAATAAAAGAATTAACAAATAAATTACTTACACAAACTTTAATAACACAAACCATTATTGATTTATTAATAGATAAAGGGTTTTGTACTTCGGAAGAATTTGATAATAGTTTAACAGAAACTATTACCGATATGCAAGATATAGTTATAGAAAACTCTGATTTGGTGGACACACTTGGTAGTTTCTTGAAAGATGATTCTGATTCAAACGATGAATCAGAAGATATATCAGTTATGAGTGGAATGTTCTACGGCCCGGTGGGCGAAGCTTAAAAAATACAAGAAAAAGCTTGGATATATGAATTATCTTTCGTATATTAGTAGAATAGTTTAATCAAAATAGGAGACTACATGAAAAAACCAATAATATTTTCGGTGATAGTAACATTATTATCATTCGGAGTAATTGATTCGGCAGCATTAAAGAATACCGAAAAAGAATCTAATGAAATAGATTTAGTTGATATATTTAAGGAACAGGAATTAGAAAAACAATGTTTAATTGATAGTATAAAACTACAAGAGATATATTATACAGAAGAACTTAATAACTTCTTAACTGATATAGGATTTAGAGAAAGTGGTAACAGATATGATATCATAAACAAATGGGGTTACATGGGTAAGTACCAATTTGGAAAATCAACTCTAAAAGGATTAGGATTCAAGGTAACTAAAAATGAATTCTTATCTAACCCACAACTTCAAGAAGAAGCAATGATAGCTTTATTATTACACAACAAAGAAAAATTACAAAAGTACATTGATGTATTCGATGGACAAACCATTAATGGTATGTTAATTACTGAAAGTGGGATATTAGCAGCAGCACATCTTGGAGGACAGGGTTCTGTAAAACGATACTTTAAACATGGAAAAGTTTTTAGGGATGGATATGGAACAAAAATAACATCGTACATGGAGAAATTTAGTGGATACGATATACAATTAAATTAAAATAATAAACTATGATAGAATTTTTATCAAACACAACTAATATCATAATCTTGATATCTGCTTTACTTAATCTTATTTTGTTAATAGGTGTAAGAAACTTATTAAAACAAACGGAACAATTAGAAGATAGACTTATCTCATCAATAAATGAAGTTAGAGGACGTATAGAAAATACGTTAAAAAAGATGAAAGATATTGATAACAGAGAAGCATTTGAAAAAGATGATGAAGTTGGTGTAACTTTCCAAGAACTTAAAAAATTAATCGAAGACCTTAACAACGAAATATAAATTATGCCAAGACCAAGAAAAAAGAAATCCAAAATATATTTTGGTTCACCTGCTCAAGAAGCTATTGTTGAATACAATGCATCGACTGATTCAGAATTACGTTCTAAAATATACGAAGATGGAATTAAATATCCATTTGAAAAACTTGCAGAAAATGTATTGAATACATTTAAGTTTTCTTATTTTGATGTATCAAAAAAAGATATTCAAACAGAAGTAGTTTCTATTATGGTAGAAAAGATGCATATGTTTAAACCTGGAAAGGGAAGAGCATTTTCTTACTTTACTATTATTGCTAAAAACCATTTAATTTTAAAAAACAACGGTAACTATAAAAGATGGAAACAAACATCTTTATTATCAGCGATGCCAGAAACTTGGAATCCTGAAAATGATTTTAGTGAAACTTCTGAAAATGATGAGTTTAAAGAATTTAAACAAATAATGTTAAAGTATTGGGATATGAACTTAAATTCTGTTTTTATCAAGAAACGAGATTTACAAATAGCAGATGCAATACTTGAACTGTTTAGAAGAAGTGAATATATTGAAAACTTTAATAAGAAACATTTATATCTCCTAATAAGAGAAATGACAGATTGTAAAACACACTATATAACAAAGGTTGTAAATGTAATGAAGACTCATCAAAAGAAAATGTTAAATGATTATCATGAGTATGGAGAGTTTAGAGAACCAAGAAAAAAAGATTTCTGGTCATCTAAAGAAGAAAATAATGATGTTCCTTCAAACCCTTATATAGATAATGATTATTTGTAATATTTATATATAAATAGATATATATGGTAAGTGGTTATATTTTAGGAATAAGTTGTGGATATCATGATTCTGCTGCTTCGTTGATAAAGGATGGGAAAGTATTAGGAGCATGTGAGGAAGAAAGATTCACAGGTATAAAACACGATTCATCTTTTCCAATTAACACTATTAATTGGTTGGTTGAAGAATTTAAAATCAAACCCAATGATTTGAAGGCAGTTTGTTTTTATGAAAATCCAGAATTAAAATTAGATAGAATTGAAACTTCTACAAAAAAAGGAGGATGGAAAAACTTCTTTAATAGATTAAAAATAATATCTAGAAATAAGAAAGTATATAAGGATACAATATCACAACTAGAAACTTTACGAGGAAGTGAAACTCAGTTAATTTATTGTGACCATCACTTATCTCATTTGGCATATTCATATTATACATCTCCTTTTAATGAATCTGCTTTATTATCGGTTGATGGTGTTGGGGAATGGGAAACTACTTCACTTGCAAAGGCATCGGATGATATTAAAAAAATAGGTTCTGTTAAGTTTCCACATTCTTTGGGAATGTTATACTCTACATTTACTGCATTTTTAGGATTCAAACCAAACGAAGGTGAATATAAAGTAATGGGATTAGCTCCATATGGAGATGCATCTAAGTATATAAATAAATTCAAAGAACTATATACCACTACTAAAGATGGTGGGTTTGAATTAAACATGGATTACTTTACTTATGAGTGGTCAACTAATAGTATGTTTAATCAAAAGTTATCGGAGCTTTTTGAACTACCAAATAGATTACCAGAAGAAACATTAGAACAAGTACATAAAGATATTGCAGCATCGCTTCAACAAATTTATGAATTCTTATTTTTTAGATTATTAGATACATTATACAAACAAACCAAATCCGAAAACTTATGTTTAAGTGGTGGGTGTGCATATAATGGTACTGCTAATGGGAAAATTTTAAAAAGAACAAAATTCACAAACTTATATATTCCACCAGCTCCATCAGATGCTGGTTCAGCTATTGGATGTGCATTACACTATGCATATAGTACTCCAGGAAATAGAGTTGATAATTCTAATCCATATTTAGGACCAACATTTAATACCGATGATGTAGTTACTGCTCTTAAGGTATATGAGAAGGATGTTTGGGGTGAGAGAAAATTATATGAACAGATAACCAATATAGTTGCAAATGAAATTGTAGATGGAAATGTAATTGGTTGGGTAGAAGGTAGAATGGAATTTGGTGCAAGAGCATTAGGTAATCGTTCCATACTTGCAAATCCAAGAGATCCTCAAATGAAATCTCGTTTGAATAGGGTTATTAAAAAAAGAGAAGGGTTCAGACCTTTCGCACCAATGGTATTAGAAGAATCATCTTCAATATATTTTGATTATGAAGATACCGTACCATTCATGAATCAGGTTGTCAAAGTACGAGATGAACACAAACATCATTTACCGGCAATAACCCATGTAGATGATTCGGCACGAATACAGACAGTTAATAAAAGACAACATAGAAGAATGTATAATTTACTTGAACGGTTACAGGTTATAAATGAGTATCCACTTGTTATTAATACTTCTTTTAATTTAAAAGACCAAACAATGGTATTAACACCACTTGATGCAATTAAAACATTTTTAAATTGTGAGATGGATACTTTAATACTTAACAATTATATTGTAAAAAAGAAAATAATTTAAATTTTTAATCAACCACACTATACTTATTGTAAGATAGAGGATACTAATAATAGGTTATAAATTCCCTCGAAAATCTCTAATCGTATAATAAAGTGGTTAGCAAAACAACCCTACTTTCGTGGGGTTTTTTTATACATAAATATATAAACCCCTCATACACTTCTCTAATTGGGTATTGAATATATATTGGAACTTTTTTCATTGTATATACCATAGTTATTCTAGACATGTCCGATGTTTTGAATAAGGAAGAGGTTATACAATTCTAACAAAAAACAAAGGAGAACAACAATATGGAATTTCTAAACAAAATCGGTGATTGGGCAAAATCACTAACAGAAATCGGTATCAGTATCATTGCTCTTGGAGTAGTACTTGAAGTATTATTCAAAGGTGCATCGATTCCTTTTTGGCCTGAAATATCAGTAGTGGATAACATTATGGGTATTATTGGTTCATTAAGTAATGAAGGCTTACTAGGTTTAGTAGGAGCTGGAGTTATATACCACATCATGAAAAAGAAAGCATAATATACGCTTTTTACCAATGTACATTAAAAGAGAACCTCACCTTAAAAAGTGAGGTTTTTTTGTTTATCATATTTATATACAAGATAATATGGTAAAATCATGAGTACAGAATTCGAATTATTTCCAGGTAAAAGCCTTGGTGGGTTATTTAAGGATATCTACGACAACCAACAAACAAAGAAGTTACGAATATCAGAATTGATTGCTGAGATGAGAAAACTTGTCCGTCATTCTCAAGATATGATGGCAATGGGACCGATTATACGAGATTTAATTGATTCATCTGTTCGTAATGATGATGCACTTATTAAAATGGCAGCAATAGCCCAAAGGATTATTGGAAACAATCAAAAATCAGAAGGAGATAGTGGGTTTTTATCAAACGATGAAAAAGAACAATTACTAAAAGAATTAGATCAAACTATTTCAGAAGTTAGTAATGAACATGATATAAAACTTGATGATATTACTAATGAAGTAGAGGAACTAAAACTAAAAGTAGGTAAGAATGAGTAGATTAAGTCAAGCAGGAAATATATCGGGTAGAAGTAACCAAACCAGAAGTGAAGTATTATCTGGTCTCGTCCTAGATATTATTCTCGATGAAAATCATCCTGCCGTAACATCACATGGTATTTCCTCTGAAGTATTCGGACCTAAAAATACTGGAAAAATTGGTTCTGCAAAAATACGTAGAATGGATGATAATACAACTTCATTAGCAGATTTGAAATTCATACGGCCGATGGATGTTGCAAGTATAGAGTTACCATTAATTGGGGAAACTGTTGAATTGGTTAGACTTTCAAGTGGTAAGTATGTTTATAAAAGAATGCCAAGTTCTGATATTAACAGTAACTCAGCAAAAAGTAATCCAAATAGTTTGATTAATCCGGATAAGGAAAAACCACCATCAGGAAAATCTGATGATTATTCAACTACATCTCAAACAGGTACACCAAACTCTTCAGCATCAGGAACAGATGATGATCCTAAAAATGAATATTTTGAAGCTACTCAAATAAATCCATTACAATTTCACGAAGGAGATAAAGTTATACAATCTCGTTTTGGACAATCAATTCGTTTTAGTGGTTATAATAATGTTGATAATGTTTTAGCACCAACCATTATAATAAGAAACAGACAAGGTGATAAATCTTTAGATGAATTAAAAGAACAAGAATTCTTACTTGAAGATATAGTAGATGATGGTTCAACTATTGTAATGGCAAGTGGAGAACATTTATTAGAATTTACTCCTGGTCAGATTGACACTCCAATGGAGACTACTCCAATATATGCAGAAGAACCTGAATTAAAAGGAACTGATCAAGTTCTTATTAATAGTGGTAGAATTATATTATCATCCAAGGATTCTGAAATGTTATTTTACTCTAAAGGAAACTATTCATTTATATCAGATGGTAAACTTACAATAGATAATGGATTAGATGGAGCGGAGATGGATTTCAATGGTGATGTTAGAATTACTACAAATGATAATAACACTTTTATTCTCGGTGGAGCTGGAGAAATCTACTTAAATACAGAGTCCACCGATGAGCCATTAGTACGAGGTGAAACTCTACTTGATTTGATGGAACAATTAATAGATGCTATAAATGCTCAAATATTCTCAACACCAGCAGGACCTACAATGATGGGACCAAACAATCGTGGAGATTTTAATACAATCAAATCCAAATTGAGTACATTCCTATCCACTCTTAATTATACAGAATAACTCATGTCTTTCGCAATATTCAAACAAAGCATGTTAGGTTATATGAAAAATCAAGATGGGATTAAAGCCTTCCCTGAATTTGCAAAAAAGATTACACAAGAATATGATATGTGTATTAGGAGAGGTTTACAGACAATAAACAATATCCCTATACAAACACCAAACATTGCTTTGATGGAAACTTTAGTTACTCTTGCGTGTACAACTGCACTTTCAAAACAAAAAGGAAAGCATGTTTTTGCCGATGATATAGGAAAGGGTGTATTAGGTTATTGGACCGGTGCAACTTTAGTAACAGGAATACCACCAATAATTCCAGCTCCAGGTTCTATGTTAAATATAACAACAACCGCAGCTATAACAACTTCACCTGGAACTTGGACACCAGTTGGACCACTTAGTCCCGTTGATGATAGTGGATTGTTTTTAGATAGATTAATAGCATCCATGATGTCTCATGTACCAACCATACAAGGATTATATATGACAACATCATTATATCCAGGTGCACCACCATTCGTTGCACCAGGTGTATTAACATGGACTGGGTTTACAGTTCCACCAGCAGGACCTAGTGTACCGAAACCAGTAGTTAATCCACCAATTGATTTGAGTATTATAGATACACTCCTTCTTACGGTAGAAGAATTATTAGAAATTATTCCTGATAACAACAACACCGTAGCTGGTGCAGCTGCGGTTGTTGCAGCAACAGGAACCGAAATACTTACAGATGATGGTGAAGAAAAAAACTCAACATTAGCAGCGATTCAAAGACAATCTGCTCCTGATGTATCACCAGATTTATCAGATACTCCTGATGAAATAACTCCTTCAGAAAATGCTGCAGAAGCAATACCTTCACAATGTGGAGTAGGATTAAACTATGAGGCCGAGTTATCACCCAATTTAAAAGTTCGTTCTTTATCATTGGATGTTACGTTCCCACATAAGATAAAAGCAGCACATGGTCTTACTGTTGATGATATTGTGTGTAACTTAAAACACGTAGCGGTAAATATAGTAGAGCCAATACTAGCAAAATATCCAAATGTAGTAATCAATTCAGCTTTCCGAGGAACACCAAGTTTAGTAGGTAGGGTCTCTCAGCATGAGATTGGTGAAGCAATAGATATTCAATTCACAGGACTTGGGCCAAGAGATTATTTACCAATCTCTAAATGGATTGTGGAAACACTCCCATTTGACCAATTTATATTTGAACATGGTAATAGTATATGGTTACATATCACTTGTAAACGTACTGGAACTAATCGTAAAAAGAAAATGACTATGATAAATAAAAAATACGAGATGGGAATCAAATGTTACTATTAGTGTGAATACGAACCATAAAATCAACAAAGATATATTTATAGTAAGATAACAAGAATTAGAAATGAATAACAAACAATTAATTAAAGTAATAAAGGCACTCGTTGAAGTAGAGGTTGCTAAAAAGCAAGAGCTATTTTTGTCTAAAACATTTCCTAAAATCTTAGAAGCGGAAGTTAGTAAAAGATTATTGGAAGTTACAAAGACATCAAAAAAGGTACTAAAGAAAAAAACACAGGATCCATTTGATATGGCTAATGAAATTCTTAGAGAAGAACAATCAGCAACTATTGTACCAATACAAGAAAACACACAAGCACCACAGAGAACATTCTCAAAGAACGCAGTATTAAATCAAGTATTAAATCAAACAACTCCCTTTTCTAAAGCACAGAGAAGTGGCCAAGGTGGTGGGGCATCTGTATTAGATAGTTTACCACAACAAACACAACAACCAATAGTTCAAGAAAATACTCACATACCTTCTTATATGGATGCAGAACCGGATATTGACCAAACAGTTAGTATGGGAACATCTTTAGGAGCAGGTGGAACAGATGCATTAAGAGCTCAAATGGCTCACAAAATGGGATATCAACAAATGGCATCTACTCCAAGTAAAACTGGATTAGGAGTTCAGACTGGATTACCTGGTTTAGATAGAATATTAAATAGAGATAACTCTGAACTTGTTAAAAAGTTTAAGAGATAAAATAAGGAATAAATAAATGGCTTACATTCTTGATAAGAAAATAGTAAAAGATACCGAAGAGTTTTCTAACTCCGCGTATGGAATTACTTTGCCAGTACAAAGAGGAAATGGTGGTTACTTTGACCAGGCATTTTCTTCATTTGAACAAGCAAAAAGTAATTTAAAAAATTTACTATTAACTAATAAGGGTGAACGAATTCTACAACCAGATTTTGGTACAGGATTACAAGAGCTATTATTTGAACAAATAACAGATGATTTAGAAATACAACTTGAATCACTAATAACGGATAGTGTTAACTTCTGGTTACCATATATTGATATTGATGAAATTGTAGTAGATATGACGGATGAAATGAAAGATAAAAATACTGCTGGAATTCATTTAAAGTTTTCAGTAGGTGGTCAATTTGAATCACAAGAATTAACATTTACGGTAAGAGGATAAAAAAATGGCATTAAATAGTTCAACAAAAAAATCGAATCAAGGTAGGGACATAAAGTACCTTAATAAAGATTTCTCTGGATTTAGAGAAAATCTAATCCAGTACGCAAAAACATATTTCCCTCAAACTTATTCTGATTTCAACGAAGCCTCTCCTGGAATGATGTTCATTGAAATGGCATCTTATCTTGGTGATGTTCTTTCATATTACACAGATGATACATTAAAAGAATCATTAATGTTATATTCTGAAGATAAACAGAATGTAGTTGCATTGGCAGAATATCTTGGATATAAGCCAAAAGTAACTTCACCATCAATTGTAAGATTGGCAGTATATCAAACCGTACCATCAATTGGAACTGGAGATGAAGTAAGAGCAGATTTGGATTATTGTTTGAGAATCAAAGAAGGAATGGTAGTAGTATCATCAAATTCAGGAACACGATTTAGAAGTACAGAACTACTTGATTTTTCGGTAGAAGATGACAGAGAAATTTCAATTTACGAAAGTAACGAAGGAACACCAACAACATATTTATTAAAAAAATATGTAAATGCAATGTCTGCTGAACTAAAAACAATTAATTATACTTTTGGTAATTCTCCTGAACAATTTTCTAAAATACAATTAGGAGATAATAATGTAATTGATATTTATGATGTTAGAGATTCTAATGGAAATAAGTGGTATCAAGTTCCTTACTTAGCACAAGAAATGGTTTACGTTGATTATGCAAACTCAGAACAAACAGATAAAGATTTGGCTCAATTCAAAGAATCTGTACCAAATGTTCTTAAAGTTTTAAAAACATCAAGGAGATTTACAACTAAAATAAATGATGATAATACAACATCACTTGTATTCGGTGCAGGTAATTCTTCAAAAGGAGATGAAACTCTAATACCTAGCTTTAAAAATGTAGGATTGGGATTAAACTCTTCTATTGATAAAATGGGTGCATCATTTGATCCTTCAAACTTTCTAAAAACAAAATCATATGGTCAAGCTCCAACAGGAGAATTTACTATATCTTATTTAGTTGGTGGTGGAGTAAAATCAAATGTAGGTGTAGGTGAATTAAATAATCTTGAAACAATTTCATTTGATGATGATATTTCATCTTTCCAAGAAGCAGAAAAGGCTCTTTATAGAGTATCCAAAAATTCTGTTGCTGTTGATAATGAAGAAACAGGAACTGGTGGTAAGGGTGCAGATACGATTGAAGAAATTAGAGAAAATGCATTAGCAAACTTTGGTTCACAAAATAGAGCAGTAACTCGTAAAGATTATCAAGTAAGAGCATTATCATTACCAGCAAAATATGGTGGTATCGCTAAAGCTTATTGTGCACCAGATGGTGAGTTGGATAATAATTCTCCAGCTTCTATATTAGCCAATCAAACTTCACTTAATGAGTTTACAGGATTAGTTCAAAAATTAGGTGATACTAAACGAACAGAACAAGAAATAAAAGATGAAGTAACACGATTTTTAGGTGGTAAGAAATCAAATACATCTGAAAAGAATAATCCATTTGCAATTAATTTATACATACTTGGATACAATTCAGAAAAAACGTTATCTACTTTAAATCAAGCAGTTAAAGAAAACTTAAAAACATATATTAGCGAATACAGAATGTTAACGGATGGTGTTAATTTAATAGATGGATTTGTTATAAACATTGGATGTGATTTTGAAATCCGAGTTTATGGTGGATATAACAAAAGAGAGGTGTTGGTTAAAGTTCAACAAGAATTAGCAAAATACTTTAATATAGATAATTGGACGTTTAACATGGCAATCAATATATCGGAAATAGAATTATTAATCGCAGGTATCGAGGGAGTTCAGTCTGTACCAAAATGTGAAATTATTAACAAGTGTTTAGGAAACTACTCAGAACACTCATATAATATATCAGATGCAACTAAAGGTAAAATGGTTTATCCATCTTTAGATCCATCTATATTTGAAGTGAAGTATCCAAACAAAGATTTAAAAGGGAGGGTTATATAATGTATTATTTCGTAACAGCATCAAAAGATTCAACAATTTATTTACAACAACCTACCCAAAATACAGGTAGGGATGAGGTATTGGAAATAACTAAAACGTATTATGGTAACTTAAAGGATATTTCTCGTTCTTTAATTCAATTTAATACAAATGAAATATCTGCTTCAAATGCAAGTGGAGATATTTCTGTACATTCTGCTGAACTTATTATTAGAGAATGTGAATCAATTGAATCCCCAACAGATTATACACTTCATGCTCATCCTGTTTCCCAATCATGGGATGTTGGAATTGGAACTCGATTTGATGTGATATCAATTGAGGGATGTAGTTGGAATAAAAGAACAACTTTATCAAATTGGTTAATCGGTTCGGCTTCATTAGAAAGTTCAGGTTCACACAATGGTAAAGGAGGAATGTGGTTAACTGGTTCATCGGCATCACAGACATTTTCTTATTCATCATCTGATATATCAATGAATGTATTAAATACAGTTCAAGATTGGGTATCTGGTTCAATTCCAAATAATGGATTAATATTGAAACATGATTCTGAGAAAGAGAATGATACTACTGATTATGGACAATTGAAGTTCTTTTCAAAAGAAACAAATACAATTTACCAACCTAAAATAAGAATTGGTTGGGATGATTCAACTTATACAACAGGTTCTCTTACAGAACTTGCATCGGATGATATTCATGTAACGTTTAAAAGATTAAAAACTTCGTATAAGAGGGGAAGTAAACCTACAATTAGAGTTTTCGCAAGAGAAAAATATCCTCTTAAAACTTACACCAACACATATTCTTATAGAGATGTTAAATATTTACCTACAACTACATACTATCAAATTAAAGATGTAGTAACTGGTGAAGTGGTAATTCCATTCGATGATGACTATACTAAAATTAGTTGTGATGCAAACGGACACTTCTTTAAATTAAATTTAACAAATTGGGAAATCAATAGAGATTACTATATTGAAACAAAAATAAATAGAAATGGTGTAGTTGAATACTTTGAAGACAAGGATTTAACATTCACCGTAGAATTATAACATGGCAGCTAAACCTGAAGATTTTAAAGTAGGAGAACTTTTCAAAAAGTCTCCTGATAAACCTAAGCAAGACTTAATGAAGGGTGGATTGCCTCCGCGCCGAGATGAGATTAGAACAGAGCAACTTGCTAAGAAAGGTTCTAAAGGAATACAAAGGGATAAAAAAACAGGTGGTATTCTTGTACGTAAAAAAAATAACAAACAAGTTAGACCGTTTAGAGATGTCCCACCACCAATAAAGTGGAATGATAGACCAATCAAGGGAAAGCAAATTTCCCCAAGATATAAATCAGATTGGGTTGATGATGGAGAAACGTTAGAATACGATGATAATCAAACTAAGTTTAGTGGAGAAACTTCTGGTTATATAGAAAAGCCAAAATATAATGAAGAAGAACTAAAAAAATCCTTAGATGTAAAAGTCGATGAGTTAATAAAAAAGAAGAAGCCTGAAAAAGGACCTTTTGTTAAACAAAAAATATATAATGATCTTTTAGCTAAGTACGAAGCATTGGTAAAAGTTTCAGAAGATTTTAGACAGAAATGGAATACTGCTCTTTCTGAAATAGAAAGTTTAAAAAGTAGAATTGCAGAATTGGAAGTTCAATTGGATTTGGCAAAATTACAAGAAGCTTCTGCTCAAAATGAAACACAAGTTGCGAATAACAGATTTACTACATTATTATCTGATTTTCAAAACGCAGTTATAGCAGGTAGTAAGGAGGGAGTAGAGAGGGTTTCTCTAAATGCACAAGTCCGAGGATTACAGGCACAAAAGAAAACATTACAACAACTTTTAGAAGTTCAGAAAGCAATTACTAACCAACTTACAAGTCAAGTATCGGGAGTTGCCGCAGAAACAGCAGCTGCAGCAAGTGGTTTAACACCATTTACAGGTAATGAAGCATATTGGGGAGTTATAAAAGATAAACCAGCTGATTGGACTGGGTTTGATGCTTCATGGACAACTTCTAGGAAAAATCCACAAAGTGGAAAGGGTGGTTTTATAAAAATACAAAATCTTAGAGATGATGGTAAAAAAATAACTAAAGTTAAACTAACAGTTACCGATGCTGGTGGAATAGGTCCTATAATGGGATTTGGTTCTGATTCATCATTGAAACCATCCGCTAATGCTAACATTGAACAGGGTGCAACTCAAGAAATACCATTTTTCTTTAGAAAATCAATCGGAGGTAAGAACAATCCAAAACCAAAGCGTTGGGGAAACAAAGCCAGAGATTATACCGGTAAATTTAAAATAGAAGTTGAGTTTGAAGATGGTACTGGTAACTTAAAACAAGAAGGACTTACTTGGAAGATTAGAAAAAATAAAGGATAAGAAATGGCTATAAAAGGATTTAAAGACATAATCGATAGAAAAGGGTACAAGGTTGACTCTGAGGATAGAAAGGTATTTGAAAAAGAAATATCTAAATCTAACTTTGGGTTGGGTTGTTCTGATATGATCGAATTTATTTTATTTGATTCAAGTGAAAACCAACTACCACAAGGGGATGATGGTAAATTGGTACGATACATTTATATTGATGATGTTAATATATCTGAATATTTTATAATATCAGATAATTCCCAAACAAAAAAGAAAAACGGAACAACCGAATTTATAGTAGATATTGAAAAATTAATTAGAGAAGCTGGGTATTCAAACGGAATATTTAAAACACAAGTAACTCTTTTAAACAGAAGAGTGGGTGTTGATTCAATTGAAGGTGATAATTTATGGATACATGAAATTTCACCATCAAGAACAGAAATTAGAGTTTTACCAAATAGAGCTAAAAAGAAAAATAAAGATTTAGAAAAACGATTGGATGTATTTCTTGAAAACGAAACGTTTAGAGATGATGTGATTTATTATGTAAATGTTTTTATAGAGGGATTGAAATTGGAAGAAATTCTTCAAAACTTTTTATTTTCCAAAGGTAAGGAAAAAGATGGAGTTGATTATATTAATTTAATTAAAAAAGAATTCAATATAGAAAGCTTTGAAGTTTTATTACATAGAATCAAAACAAAGTTTATTGAATCTATGAACTATTACGCATCAAATAAAAATTGGAGTATTAATGATATAAATTATGGTAACCCAAATGGAGATAAAACAGATTGTATTGATTTATCAATAGCACAACTATTACAAGATGCACAATCATCTTTGATTAATTGTATTGATTTCTATTTACCAAAACGAGATATACAGAAAGATAATATATTATCTAAAGAAGAGCAAATTACACTTGATAAGGTTAGTCAAATTTTAAAATCAACCACATCTAATTCAATATACACTTCTACTGTTCCAGATAAGGTAAATGCACGAGTACGAGGTTGTACAGATCCAAAAGCTGAAAATTATAATTCATTGGCTCAAGATAACGACGGTAGTTGTACATATAAGGAAGTGATTGTTGAGGAAGAAGAAATCGAAGGATGTACTGATTCAAGTGCACTTAATTTCAATCCAAACGCTACTTCTGATAATGGAAGTTGTAAATATGAGGGTGTAATTGAAAGTGTATCTAAAAAGTATTATATTTGGTCTTCAACTGCAAATATTAAATGGAAATTAAACGGACAAATCCAAACACCTGTTAACGGAAAGATGTATGATTCGTTTAATATCAAACATGATGTTGGTTCGATTAAATGGACAAATGATGTTAGGGAAGTACCCAAGCCTGATAAAATAGCATCTACTCGTATGTATATTGTTAAAAATAGTAACAACCTTCCATTACTTACAAAACCATATCCTGAGTATAACGATATTGCAAATTATTATGGACAAAATCAATTAGGAACAGATAGCTATAATAATAATTATGGAGCAGGTAAAACTGTACCCAACCCATGGTATGATACAACAAGGGAAAGCTTTCCCTTATCGGTAACTTATAAAGATGCAGTTGGTAATACTAAAACATCAAGTAATTTACTTCCAGGTGATACAACAACAATTTGTGCACAAAGAGGTTCGATATCAAAAGGACCTGGTATTGTATGTATTGAGTTAGGACCTTGTGTTACAATACCAAAAAGGCCGATACCACCGGTTGTTGTTATTAAACCAATACCACCACCACCAAAACCGAAACCACCGGTTGTTGGTAAACCAACACCACCACCACCGGTATCAATACCGATTGTATCAGTTGGATCAACAACCGGAGGAGGACAAACATCAGGTCAAATGGATGATATGATAGAAGACAATACATCATTTACCGGTCAAGGTGGAAGTTACCTTGGTGGAGGAGATATAGTGATACGAAAAAATAGACCTCCACGAGAGAGATAGTAATATTAAATAAGGATATTTATATACATGGCAGTTAGAGCAAATTTTTATGACCAAATAGAAGGTGGCGGTAGTGGTGAAGATGGAAACTATGGTGACTCATATGAACTTGTCAGAAATACTGGCGGAGGAGGGGGAGGTGGAACTGGTGGTTCTACAAAAACGACTGTGTCAGTTATTAGTGGTTGTATGGATAGATCAGCTACAAACTATAATCCAAATGCAACTGTTAGTAATGGAAGTTGTACATATATAAAAAAAGAAACAAAGATATTATCGGAAAGTAGAAATTTATCAGTTAATATTACATCAAACAAAGGTGGTAGTATTCTTATAAATGGTAAGGATACTTTAAAAACTCCTGCTAAGATATTCAATTATACTGGAAAGGAATTATTAACACCTAAATATTTTAAGATAATAAAAAGTGGATTTACTTCTAATGATGAATATAAATTATATTCCACTAAGAAGAAATTCACTAAAACAATAAAACCATTAATTGAACAATTTGATGATGATTTTATAGAACCAGACAATAGAATTCCTATCAGAAATGATAGTGATACTTACCGAGGTTTTGGTGAAGATTCAATGGGAATTAACTTTAATTCCAACGATTCGTTTAATACAGGACAGGGTGTTGACTCATACTACTTGGGGTATTCAAGGGGAGTTGAGCCTAATGTAAAAAGACAACAACCCATTGTTGGTTTTGTTGAGTATGATTATTATGAATTTAGATTAGAGAAAAACGGAGTATCAATCCCCGTATTAGATCAAATAAATAAAATAACAGATACTATAACTAAAACCCAACAACTTACTTTAGCGTTTGATTTAAATGATGTTATTATTGATGATGATGAACCCGTTAGTGGAACTGAAATAAAAGTTAATATAGAAGGTTATGTATCTGCTAATGATATCATACAATATCAAACTTCATGGGGTGAGAGTGGATTTGTTATTGATGAAAGTGATATTAACTTAAAATATACACCAAATAATAATAAAGGAAACTCTTTTATAAAATTTATAAGTGTAGGTATTAGTGATTTTACCCACACCACTACATTTACACATAATACACCAGATAATCGAAGTAATAAAACTACTAAAACAAAGGAATTTACTTTACCACTATCTGGAGGACAATACAATATAGTAGTTAATGCCATTAAGGTTGCAGTTGAAGAAGCCCCAGATGCACCAAGTATAAAGGCAGACATTACTCGTGTTAAACTTAACATATCAGATTCAAATTCTATAAAAATACCATATAGAAGTGTTAATGCCGATAAGGTAATTTACACTCTTGGTAATACACAAAGACAAATTGATACAAATGGTAGTTTAATATTAAAAACATCGGATTTCTATAATGGAGTAGGTAACTACACCGTTCATTTACAGGCAATATCTGATAGGGGTGGTAGTAGTACCTTAGAAAAAATAACAGTAACAGTTGAAAGTAAAGCCTATTTACCTGGTCCTGATATTACTACTATAAATTATCCACAAAACATTGTAGGAGCTGATTTTAAAGGAACAAACGTTCCATTTGAAATTTCATGGCAATCTATTAATACCAACTTTATTAACATATATGCTGGAAAGAAAACTTCTGTTTCATCATTAGGACAATTTCCTGCAATTGGAGTTGCATCTTTTAATGTTGGTGATATTTTAAATAAATTAAATCTTGCAAAAATACGTCCATTAGAAGTTAATGGTATATTGCAGTTTAATTTATTATTAATTCCTACCAATACCGAGGGAGATTCAAAAACAGATGGTAAGGAAGAACGTATAAGTATTTCATTTGATGTAGGTGATTTAAATCTAAGAAGAGCGGATGTAATTTCTGATTTAAGAAATGCATTTGCTAAAGGATTTAATACAGATGTTTTTACAGATTCCATTTCTCCATTCTTAACTCATTATTTACATTTAGGGGATGGTAATAATAAATTAGTAGCTACATGGGGTATTGATACGGAAACATTATCAACGTATCAGTATAACAACCAAACCAATCAACAAGTAAAAATAAACGAAGAAAAAACATTAGTATTAAAACTATATGAACCACTTCCTAAAAATGTAAATACTAACGATACTATTTGGTTATCAAAATTACAGGCAATCCCTATAATAGATCAAATAACTATTGTTGATGATATATCTACACATTGTACACCACTTACTCCTAATTTCGCATTAGAAACAAACGATGTAATTGGTTATCAAATTTTAGATGATTTAATTGCAAGTGGATCAACTACTTCAAATGAAGTTGTAAATCAATTTATTTCTTCATCAGAATATTCTTTAGATAATTTAAATATTAACTTTGTAACATCATCTCTTACTTTAGTAGAAAATGGTACTGGTAATTATTTTGAAGAAAGTAGTACTTCAGAAATCGATTGGGGTTCATTTGTAAAATACTCTTCCGCGGAAGAACGAGTTGAGAACTTTTATTATAAAGTTAAGTTAATACAATCATATGAAAACAGATACAATGGATTAGTATCTGGTAGTTCAATTGATTTAGGAAGTGGAGTATCGAGTACTATTACTGGTTCTGCTACAAGTTCTGTTGCTATTAAAAATGAAGCTAAACGAACTCTTGATAAAATAAATGATTCTAAAAAAGGATTTGATGCATTTGAAAAGTTCTTATATACAAGTTCATCAGTAAGTGGATTGACATATCCTGGAGCTGGTGGAAGTGCATTATCTGAATCGAATGATTCATCCGTAACCAGTTGGTATAATAGTATAAAAACAACTTCAAGAATACATGATGGAGATAATTCATCAAGATTAGTTAATAATTTACCAGCTCATATACAAAATGATGAAGAAGGTCAATCATTTACTTTATTCTTTGATATGATTGGTCAACACTTTGATATATTGTGGGCACATATTAATGGTATCAAACAAACTAAAAAATTAGAACATAAATTCGAAAACGGAATTAATGATAAATTGATTTATCATATGTTAGAATCTCTTGGTTGGGATGCTGATATGGGTGTACAATCACAATTCTTGTGGGAGTATGCATTTGGTAAAAATTCAGATGGTAGTATTGCCTCTGAGATGAGTGGTAAAGATAGACAGAATGAAGTTTGGAGAAGATTACTTAATAACTTACCATATTTACATAAACACAAAGGTACACGAAGGGCGTTATCAGCAGCACTAAGTTGTTATGGTATTCCACAATCATTATTAACTATAATGGAGTTTGGTGGACCACAACCTGGAAATAGAACTACACAATTCACATACGAGGATAGAACATCTGCAATTAATATTAGTGGAAGTGATTCTATAATAGTACCATGGAAATCTCATAATGAAAAGTATCCTGATTCAGTAGAATTTAGATTAAATACAGATCAGAAAAAAGACCAAAGATTAATAAGTACGGCTGGATGGAGTTTGGATGTAGATTATCCTGAATCTGGTTCACTTGCTAAATTAACATTAAACATATTAAGTGGTAGTACTTATATATCCTCTTCAACTGAACAAGTTGCGTTCTTTAATGATGAATATACACAAATTGCCATTAACAGAATAACGGGAAGTGGTGAAGATACCATTGATGTTTATTTAAAAGAAGGATTGCAAGGAAGAATTAGAAATAGTACATCAAGTACTATGAAAGTTCCAAGTAGTAATAATGGATGGGAAACTGGACATGAATTAACAATTGGTGGTTCTACGTTAACTGGTTCTATTGATGAATTTAGATTATGGTCTGCTCCTTTGAGTGAATCTGTTATTTCTAATCATACATTATTACCAGAAGCTATTAATGGAAATCACATCAAATCATCTACTGAAGATTTAATATTCAGATTAGATTTTGAATATCCAAAAGATAGAAGTTCGGTAGGAGATACATCTATTAAGAATGTTTCAATAGATACAACATATAGTTCATTTGCAACTGCATCTAATTTTACTTCAATAACACAATATCCTCATCAATATGTTTCATATGATAGAGATGTAACGGCAGAAGTACCATCAAGTGGATTTAGTAGTGGAAATAAAGTTAGATTTGAAACTCAAACTAAAATATTAGATTTATCATATAAAAGTAGGGCTACTAAAAAATCATTTGACCAAGCTCCACTTGATTCGGATAAATTGGGATTATTTTTCTCTCCTATAAAAGAGATTAATATGGATATTATGAAATCATTAGGTGGTTTTGAAATAGACGATTATATTGGTGACCCATCTGATGATTATAACACAGAATATTCAGAATTAAATAAATTAAGAAAATATTATTTTGAAAGATATCAATTAAACTTATCAGAATATATACAATTAGTTAGATATATAGATAAATCATTATTTGATGTATTAGAATCACTAGTACCAGCAAGAGCAAAGGTGGCAAGTGGAATATTAATCGAACCACATATACTTGAAAGAAGTAAAGTGGATAGAAAACCTACTGGTGCATCATTACATAATCATACATCTACAATCGATGTAAATGATATTAATGTAAAATCTACAAATGAAGGAATATCAGGTACATTAATTACATCAGATATTACGGTTCTAAGTGGTGGTAAAAATAATTTTGAAGGAACAGTATCAGAGTCAATAGCACCATCATTAGGAGGTACTAAAGATTCATATACGAGTACAATAGTAGCAAGTAGTGATATAAGCCAATATGGATTTATAACTGTAAATAGTGGTTCGGATATGGGTGGAATTTCAATTACTGTTAATGCACAATTTGAAACTTCTCAATCTGGAGAATTTGATTCAACTGTATTCAATCAAATTGGTATGGATGTAGATTCACTAACAGTTGCTGGATTTCCAATATATGCACAAAACGGACATACGATAATAACAAGATTAGATAAAGATAATAATTTTGTAAAAGAAAGAAAAAGAGTAGATGTTATAACAGAGAGTTATAACGTTGATATTCCACAAAACATAGATCCAAATGATGAATCTAAAGGTAGAGAGTTCGTAACACAAACATTATATCGTAAAAAACTAAACTTTAGAGAATTTTCACAAAGTGGATCTCTTGTTGTTGGTAATACGATAAGTGCAGTTCCATTGGATGGGTATGTACCATATCATTACAGAAATGTGGCAGATTTAACAACAGGACTGGAAAATTCTTTCTTTAATGGTTCAAAACAAACATCATTAACTACTTTAGATGGTGGTTCGCCTGTTCAAACGTTCACAACGAATCCAAATACATTAAGAGTAAATCCTGGTGGAAGAGGAAGTGGTCAACCAATATTGGAAGTAGATTGATAAATAATAATTTATAAATTATAGGATTTTATTAAATCCTTATATTTATATATTGAATAACAAGAGGAAAAATACATTATGGCTTATTTAAATAACGCAGAAATTACAGTCGATGCTATCTTAACCAAAAAAGGTAGAGAGAAGTTGGCAGCAGGTGAAGGACTTAATATCTCCAAATTCGCCTTAGGTGATGACGAGGTAGATTACACATTGTACGAACCAGCACATCCAAAAGGAAGTGCATATTATGATTCGGCAATCAAAGCAATTCCGATAACGGAAGCTTCACCCGATGAAACACAAGTATTAAGATATAAATTGGTAACATTGCCAAAAGGAACAACTAAGATGCCAAAGGTAGAATTTGGTATCCCATCGATAAGTGTAAACCAAAATTCAGGTAAAGTACAACTTTCCCCTACAACTTCACCAAGTGGTAATGGACAGAGTGGTTATACTATGATATTGGCAAACAAGAACGCAGGTTCTATCGTTGGAGAAGGATTATCAGCAGGAGCAGGTTCATCACCAGCATTTTTAGGTGATGAAATAACAGCAACCGCATCTATTGAAACAGGATTAAATTTTGTATTCATTCCTAATCCAAATATAACGGCATCAATAAAAACAACAATAACTGTATATGGTAACGAAACTGGTGGTTCACAATCAATTCCAGTAACAATAAAATATATACAACCAAGCTAACAAACGGAGAATAAAATAAAATGGCAAACATAAGAGGACAAGCAGGAGTGAATTTATCCCAAGAGTTAGCAAACTATTTAGATGCTAACCAGGGAAATCTCTCATCAGACGGATTATTAAAAATCACCAATCAGTATTTATCTGGTGGTGATAAATTAGGTGCAACGGGAGGTTCAATCTCCAATGGTATCTATAAAAGATTTGGTGAATTCGATCAAGTTAATGGAAAAATAGAAGTTGTAACAACTGGTCTATGGAGTGGAGATACTGGAAGTATGACTTCCTTCTACACATCATCTACACAAACAGAAGCAACTAAAAACTACTATGTTAATGTATATGATAAGAATCCTACAAGTGATGTTGGAGCAGCTGTACAATACGCAATTGCATATGGACATAAATACGCAAGTGGTTCTGTTGATTTAACAACATCAGATTCATCTACTTTAGCATCCAAAGCAACATACGCACAATACAAATCAATATTATTAGACCAAGATGATGATAAATTTACATTTTATTCTTCATCAGCAGCTGGGACACATGATTCAGATGATATCTATGTAATCAATGTAGCTCGTGCACGTTACAAAGAAAAAATGGATGCAGGAAACTGGTCATTAGTATTAAGTGGTTCTAATGGAACACATACTTTTATTGATGATAGTGGAAAGAAATTCTCTGATACAGTAGGTAAATCTGGTAGAGTATTTAATGTAGTAAGTGGTTCATTAAACTTAGGAACAGAAGCTGAAGCTTCAGTATCTACAATGGTTGATTCCAATGGTAGAGGTTTTGGTTTATTTTATCCAGACCAAGGTTTGGTAATTCTTAACCCAACTGCAGTTGAGTCATTAGTTGGATCATCAATTGATAGCGGTTCTAATTCAGGAGCTGTTGTTTATAACGGAACTACACGTGAAGGACAAAATCATTTCTTATTACACAACTCTATTAAGGGTGGTATAGATTTTCAAGCAAGAAGAACAGAAAATGTTTCTACTTCACATTACTTTATAAGAGCAACGAACAGAGAATTTAACTTCTCTAACAATCCTACATTTGTAACTGGTTCGGATAATTCATTCGCTGAATCAACATTTGAGAAAGACCCTAAAACGTTTATCACAACAGTTGGATTATTAAATGATGCAAATGAAATCATTGCGGTGGCTAAAACATCACAACCGATTCCTAAATCATACGATAAAGAAGTTCTAATTAAAGTTAAATTAGATTTCTAAAAAACGAATACCCCCTAATCAAATAAAAACCTCACCTATAAAGTGGGGTTTTTTGTTTTAGTATATTTATATAGAGGAGTTAAAACCATATGTTAAAGACACTACAAAAATCGAGCGTATCCAGCAGAGCATTTCAAGTTAATAAAACTTGGACTGTTACCAATACAGACTATCCTATAATCTCAGGTTCATTTACAATTGGTGAATCATTTGATAAAGAAACTGCGAATTATCAACAAATTACCGGAAGTGATGGTATTACAATTGAAAAACTATATACCTACCCTTTATTTAAATCGTTAAAATCAAAATACTATACCGATATTGGAAACCCATTTACTTTACATGGTAGAATGGAAACTATTGGTGATTCTTTTGAAAGGATTTTAGGTGCAACAGGATATGTTATCTCAATTCCTCAAAAAAAATATGGAGAAGGTGTAAAACCAACATCTCTTATAATGAGAGATTTAACGAATGATGTAGAGTTTGGTGATGATGGGTATGGAAACATTACATCTACAAATCCAGAATATACTCTTGTATCAATTGATTTAGAAAATGGTACAATGGTACTAAGTGATACCGATGATGGTGAATTTGTAGGAACATTGTGGTCTTCACCTGGTGTTGCTGCATTTGATTTTGAAGTAGGAATAGCTAAATTAACTTTTGCTGGTGATACGGATACTATCAATATAATGAGGGTAGATTTAGAACGAGGAACTATTCAAACATTAATTGCACTCGATTTTGGAGGATTGGATATTGACCAATTAAGATTTGGTAATATAATGTATTCAGAGGGACAGGTCGTATTTAATGATAGTATTACTCCATTTACTGATTATTCAATGAATTTTAAATCAACTAAAACTATTAATGAATTAGAAGTTTTAGTAACAGCAAAAGCAGGAGAGTTTAATTACTCACAAAGTCCTTCAGCAGTTAATGTAGATTTAAGTGGTTCTTATGATACTCCAATAACAGAAGTATTCAATTCAATTCCAGCTGGAACTAAAAAAATAAAAGTAGTAAATGATATTACTCAAAATAAATTTTATAGTGGTTCGTTTAATCAATCAATAAGTGGTTCATGGGATGATTATGATAATAAGTCTTCTACTGACCCTACTGGTTCATATTTAGCTCCTTATATAACAACTATTGGGTTATATGATAAAGATGGTGATATGATTGCAATAGCAAAATTACCACAACCAATAAAGAATTTACCAGATTACGATATGAACTTTATTGTTAGATTAGATACATAAAAATTCGGTTTAATTTAGTTTTCTATATTTATATGTGAAGGTTTAATTAAAACTAAAATTAAAAAGGAAAAATATTATGGCATTATATCAATTATTAGCTAAAGACAAATCAATAGTAACAGATAACTTGGAACTAACATTAGAACAAGTTCAATCATATGCTGAAGATAATGATTTAGAAGGTGTATTTCAATATGATACTTATGAAGATGGGACTGATATTTACGATGCACTCGGAGATGATGACTTATGTTTAAAAATAGTATCTGAATAAAAATAATTATGGCATCAATCGAAGACATATACAAAGGTTCGGAGTTTTCAAAGTTAAATGGAAGTAGCAAGGATAAAACTCCTACATCTGCAGACATGGGAAACAAACTACATAAGGATGACAAAGCTTTAGCAACTGCTAGAGGAGGTACATTAAACCAGAAAAAATACTCTGATTCGGTTACACGATAAAACAATAATTTGAGTTTACTGATAAATAGTTCTGAAAAATGGGCATTTATTCATATACCCAAAACAGGTGGAACATCACTATCTTCCATTATTAGGGGAATAGATGGAACACAACAAATTACAGGACATGATTCTATAAGATGGGTTGATGATGTATCCGATTATTATATTTTTACAATAGTAAGAAATCCGTACACACGAATCGCATCCGCTTACAATCATGAGCTTAGAAAAAAAGCACACAATTATTCATTTGGTGAGTTTTTAAAAAAAGCAAATCCATTTCATCAATGGATTCTCCCCCAAAGTTACTACATTAATGCGGGAAAGACGAAACACAGAAAAATATCATACGTAGCTCATTATGAAAATTATGGGAACGATGTAACACAAATATTAAATAAAATAAATTGTACTTCAACTATTCCGCATCTTAACCGTAATCCAATTTACGATACACATCCAACTTTAAATCAAGAAAATTATTATAAACACTTCTTTACAGAAGAGTGGATGGTCGATTGGGTAAAAGAAAGATATCAAGATGATTTCAAAATATTTAACTATGACATGGACTTACCAAGGTAAAATAATTAACGAACTACATGATATGCCAGAAGGCACACATGGATTTATATACAAAATAACAAATGGATTAACTGGTGAATATTACATCGGTAAAAAACAAGTACAATCTACTCGTAAGAGAAAGTTTGGTAAAAAGGAAACTGCTGCATTAACTGATAAAAGAATGAAGCGATATGAAATGGTTACCAAAGAATCTAATTGGGTAGATTATCGTTCCTCAAACAAAATCGTTAGTGGTTGGTTTGATAAGGATGGAAGACCGTATCTAACGGCTAATGATAGACTTGAATTAAAAATACTTAAATTTTGTGGAAATAAGAAATCTTTAACTTATTATGAGTTACAAGAACAGTTTTCACATAATGTATTAGCTGATGAATTAGCATTAAACGATAACTTATTAGGAAAGTTTTTCAGAAAAGACTTGGATATTACAAATTAATTTCGTATATTTGTTTATAAACCCAAACTAATAGTTTGTTAATTTAAAAATAAATGAACTTTTCTTTGGATATAAAAATAATCAAGAAAAGACTTGGATATATGGATTTAATTTCGTATATTTGTATTATTAAAAGATAAAATATGCTTTCACACCACGAAAGGCAAGAGGTTATTAATATATTAAATGATACTTTAGGGATTGGTACATCAATGAAAAACGATGAACAAGCACATCATTGTCCATTTTGTCATCACCATAAGAAAAAATTACAAATTAACTTAACTACACAGCAATGGCATTGTTGGGTATGTGATGCAAAGGGAAAACGAATACAACGATTATTAAAAAGACTCAATGTAAGTTCACATAAGTTAAAGAAGGTATATGAAATTTATGGAGATGATTATATTGTATATTCCGATAACAATGAAGATGAAAAGGTAGAACTGAGATTACCAAGTGAATTTAAATCATTACTAAAGGTGCCTGTTGGGTTTAATCCTACATACAAGAGAGTGGCTGAATACGCAAAACAACGTAATCTTAGTACAGAAGATATCAGAAGATATAACATTGGTTATTGTGATGGAGGACACTATGCAGGTCGTATTATCATTCCTTCTTATGATATGGATAATAGAATTAATTACTTTATTGCACGTTCTGTATTTCCAGATGAACCATTTAAATACAAGAATCCACCTGTTTCTAAGAATGTTATAATGTTTGAAAACCAAATCAATTGGGATGAACCTATAACTTTAGTAGAGGGTGTATTTGATGCAATGGCAGTTAAACGAAATGCAATTCCTATACTTGGTAAATTTATACCTAAAAAATTAAATGAAAATATATATAAAAAG
>Ga0209091_10000420_pt1 | contig 41001 bp, 40 predicted proteins | sample ArcticOcean_MG_C_6_FD_187438 | JGI IMG/M metagenome (GOLD analysis project Ga0209091, IMG submission 187438) | Marine microbial communities from western Arctic Ocean - ArcticOcean_MG_CB8_128 (SPAdes) (version 2) | ecosystem: Environmental > Aquatic > Marine > Oceanic | place: Arctic Ocean...
TGATGTTGTTAGCATATTTTAAAACAAAATATTTTAAAAGTTTGATGTTGTTAGCATATTTTAAAACAAAATATTTTAAAAGTTTGATGTTGTTAGCATATTTTAAAACAAAATATTTTAAAAGTTTTAGTCTATACTTTAAAACAAAATATTTTAAAAGTTTGATGTTGTTAGCATATTTTAAAACAAAATATTTTAAAAGTTTGATGTTGTTAGCATATTTTAAAACAAAATATTTTAAAAGTTTGATGTTGTTAGCATATTTTAAAACAAAATATTTTAAAAGTTTTAGTCTATACTTTAAAACAAAATATTTTAAAAGTTTGATGTTGTTAGCATATTTTAAAAGTTTGATGTTGTACAACAAAATATTTTAAACTGTGATTGCTCTTGGCTGTCTTTCTTGATATTCAGTGGTCATTTGTATTCCGTATTTGTATATGTACAATTGCGTATATGTGAGGTGTGTCCATAGTATTATTTTTGGTATGATGGATAGGAGTGCGAGCTGTGTTTTGAGTATGTATGCGAGTCCGCCTGTCATTGCAAGGTTGTTGATAGCCCATACGGTGATTGTGTTTTCTTGGTGAATGTGTGCCACGAATATGGGTACGAATGTGTGTTCTGATACGAGCAATAGTACTGTCCATATATGTACGAGGTCGTTGTCTATGTATAGGGGTGTGAAAGATGTAAAAGCAATGAATACTGGTATGTATGTGAATAGTGTGTGTGGTATTTTGGCGGGTATATGTGTGAGTCTGTACCAAGTGTCTGCGTGAAGTTGTGGTTTCCAGTATATGGCTTGTGGTTTTGTACCAAATACTAAAAGTCTTGCAACGATCCAAGCCCATAGGGAAGCGGATATAGTGAATAATATTCTCATCGTGTAGTGTCTCGGTGGTCTAAATATGTGTTTTGATGACATATTATATGTGATTTTCTTGAATCCGTCGAAAAAAGTATTTGATCTATAATGACTATATAAGTAAAAAAGTGAAGCTTAAGTATCCAATGTCTAGTCATTGGAACGAATTTGATTTAAGTCAATCGAAGCGTCAGAAGACTGAATATGTTAAATTTTCGGAGTTGCCTGGAGTTGTTTCAGCGGATGGTTATTCGCCTGATATATTGGAATCGACTGCGGAGCAAAAGCCTGAGCCATCTAAGACGTTGATGGTAGCGGAGACCTCTTTCTTTAATCAGCGTAATCGTGATTACTGGCATCGTACAGATTTATCTCATTTGCGTCCGTATGATTTTCCGTATGTCCGTGCTTTAATTCAGCAAAAGCCGTGTGATACATTGTCTCCCGAAGACATCAAGCATAAGGAGCATGTTCGTTGTACGATTCAGGTGGTAACTCGCGGCTATGAGGAGGAATATTTGCGTGAGCCTGTCGGCAAAGAACGTCATTGTATAATGGGTGAACAGTGTCAAGGTATGCACTTGCCTCACGTGAAGCAGAATGCGTTTGTTTTGCGTGAGTTTTTGCTTCCAACGCAGGAGGCTGAATACAAGCGTAGTGGCAAATTGCCTGCGGAAGGTCGTTTATGTTTGATGTGTAAGCGTTCTGAAATTGCTCGTGCCTTTATAAATATCCGTGCGGACGGTATGGGTGTAAAGAACAATATAATATTGCAGGATTATCGTAATATCGTGGACGAGGAGGGTGAGTATTGCCTTGACGATTGTTTATTGTCCAGTCCAACTGTATTTCAGGGTTTGTTGGATCCAGTGGTGTTGCATTTGCGCAATGCTTATCGTTTGAAGGTCGTCAACGGCGTTCGCTATTACGAACAATGGCGTATGAAATATCCCGGCCAAGATCTGCATTTTTTAATGCAGGCGCCCGAGGCGAAGGAGTAGACCTCGGGCGCATTTGTCCATTTGAATTTAGCGACGGTATAACCCGTGAATTGCCTGAAAAAACATTGCTCGGGTATTTTTCTGGTTCTGTGTATGAATGGTTATTTATGGGAACCTATTGGGAACGTCTTCAGACTGCTCCTGAATGGGAGGGTGAACTGAAATGGTCTCCCAACAATCGCGACCATAAATGGGTGAAATCTCTGGTTTCGATCGTGCATTCTCTGATTGAATTAATGTCTGTCTCCGATTATTCGGCCCATATCTCTTTTTGTTTGCATATCTATTATGACGCTCATGTGCCTATTATGTGTGCTGTGGAAGATGCCTCCGAGCATCATTTAAAGTCTTCGTTCATGAAATACCCTCCTAAAACATCGGATGTTTTGCAGGAGGGTAATTTGCCTGATATTATTAACTACCAATTGGATTGTTCATTTTGGAACGAAAACAAGCCTAAAATGAAGCCAATTGTCCATTTGATGTGCAAGGCGTTGCCTCAACGCTGCCAGATCCGCAATTTGCGCGAAATAATTTCAAATTATTGCCAGACGGACGATTTAGTGCACGATTTCATGAAGAATGCGTTTTTGTGTTCAGTGTTGGGTATGTATGAACATTGTAAATGTCGTTTGGGTTGGTCTGAGCGTAAGGCAGTGCTCCGTAGGTTTGTATATTTGAAACCAAACCGTATGCAGATTCAGGAATGGTTGTTTACGAATTATCAGCATTTGTTGTTTTATATCATAAAGGAATTTCTGACGTTTTCGATGGGTATGATTCCTGCGTTATTTAACGAGTTATGTACGACGTACAAATGGCATGTCTTCGAGACGACTGTGCACGACGCAATGGACAATATTCGCGCGATGATCAATGTAAACGTGAAACATTCTTCGTCTATTCAGGAATGGTTGGCTCAGATCGAATCAAATTTAATCCAGGTGAACAAGCAACAACTTGGGAATTTATTTCGTCCACAGCGGCAAACATTTACTCAGACTGTGATTTCTATTTGCGAACGATTGGACGAAGTGGCTCGTCAAGTGGAACCGAATATCGAATTTCCGTTGGCCTATCAAGCTCTTTTGCGTCAAATGGTTCAGCGCGTCCCCCGGAACGTCGTTCACGTCGAATGGTTGAAATATTTTAACGTGACACAGTCCACGGTCGATGCGTTGTTGAATATGTACGAACATTCTAAACATAATACGTATCGTACAGATTTACGCAAAATACTTCAGAATTCATCTCGTTATGATTTTGAAGCCATTCGCGAGTTATTTCTATCATTCCAACAAAACCATCATGATATGAGAACATTTGCATTGCCTGAACATTATTACGAAAAACAATGTTTAGCTTTAAAACGTCGGTATGGTTTGAGTCCAACGGAAGAATTAAAGGACCATGTCGGACAAGTCTATATTTGTTTGTCTTGCAATACGTTTAAGGGATTTATAGTTAGTTCTGACAATAAAACCAATAATTTATTTGCTAATGGGCATCATAAAATTATTGTGGACGACGAGTCGCTTAAATGTTATTGTGGTCGTCGTTGTGAAAAATCCGACACAAAAAAGCGCAAAAGAATCACCATCGAATCCTTTTTGGACGACGTTGAGCTGGAAGAAGCTCGAAAAAGACGTGCCAAAAAAGAATGGAAGAGTCGTCGCAAAAATGTGCAAAATGAACTTTGCACAAACACTGAATGTTTGAAATTTAATATGACAGGTTGTCTTTTCCAATTTTATGGCAATCTCTATTTGTTTTGTCCGTCCTGTGGCAATCCCACCGTTTTCAACCGTAAACAGTATGACAAGAACGGGTTTACGTGTGGGCAGTGTTTGAAGGAAGGGACACTATACACGTCGGTGAGTTGTTACATTTGCGACACGTTTCGCGGCAAGGATTCGTGGTCCACCTGTCAAGTCCAGCCCGAAAAGGGCGAACCCATATCAGTATGCATTTGTAATGGATGCTACAAGCCATGGTTGAGACAATACGAACAAAGCATTCCTCTGCATATATTAGACCAACAAAAGAAAAAGTTCCAAGAGAGAAAAATACAAAAAAGTCAATAAAGAATATAAATTAAAAATCCAAAATATGCGATAACATTCATATTTAGTCGTTTAAGTTTGTTTTAGAATGTCTACTGTAAAAGTCGCCCCTGTGCGTACATGGTCCTCTGCCTTTTCTGGGACTGCTTCTGTAGAAACGCCAGGTCCGGTCACGTCACTTGACGTCCAGTCCGAAGAATATTTTTTTTTTACGGTCCTCATAGGGGCCATTCTATTATTGATGTATACCTTTAAAAGGCCAGCCTAAGTACTCTACCAGAAGCTCGCTGGTCCATGGTCGGTAAAGAGGTAATGATGGTTTCTATTTGCCATCCTGCGCGCTGAACCCTTTGTTTGTCATAAAAACCGGCGGCGACCCATTGCGTGAGTGTGGGCTGCCAATATCTTTTAATGTCTTCCAGTTCAAAGTTAAATCTTTTCCACGTGTCTACATTCGCCCCCATCGTAGTGAGGATTTGCCATGTAAAGCCTAGTTCGACGAGTTGATGTGTGGTATATTTGAGATCGGTCAGTTCTGTCATGGTCATTCTCATTTTCAGCATTTTTGCGGCGTTGAGTTTTAGTTTATGTATTTGTTGTGTCCAAGAGAAATGTGCCAAGTGAGTTGGGAGTATGCCCATTTGTATAATGTGGTCCCATTCAAATCCAAAATCTAGAATATCTTTAGAGTTATACCTGGAAACAATGTCCGAAAACCGGACGCGTTCTTGGACTGCATCTTCGGGGCCGAACCCACAAGAGGCAAGAACAGTCAGTTTCTTATTTTGTTTCATGTAGTCTATGAAAGTCAGAGGCGCCGGCGTCAGTGGAGTGATCGCTTGAACGATAGAATGAAAAACGGACGTATCCTCGGCAGGTTTCAAACGCCTTTCAGAAATTTTCATCAACATGTCAGTGTTCATCGCGATCTCACGGTCATTTCCCAAATCTGGCCTCGTATTTAAATTCGCAGGACAGTCGGAACATAGTGTATTGAAATGTGACGACATGACACAGGACAAATGAAAAGTATGACCACAGTCAAAGACTGCACGATTTTTGGAGCCAATCTCTTTACTACAAATATTACACTTTGAGCTAGACATGTTATTAAAATAGAGTTCTATTTATAATATAAATTACTTGTTTTACTTTTTCTTAGTGGGTTTGGCCTTGGTCGCTTTGACAACTTTGGCACCCTTTCTGCTCTCGGAACTTGCCATCTCATCCTCGGGATCTTCTTCCGTCGTGGCAATAACGTTGCATTTGTGTAGAACAACATCAACAGGGGCCCCTGGGCGCGAATAAGAGAGAGCAGTGCCCATAATGAATCTGCTAGCAAGTTCGGCGTCTTCGATTTCTGCTTTGAGGTCTTTGAATGGAGTGATGACGAATTGAAGCTTGTCATGAGGGATGCCTCCCTGCATGGCTCTGTTCTTGCGCGCACCTTTGTCGGCTGGGTTGGGAATATCTGCACAAATGAGATCACCTGGATACAGAGTGGAAGAACCGTTATTGAATATTGTGTTGAGTCCGCCCATCGTGAGTACAAATCCCTGTTCAAACACATCCTTTTCTGGAGTAAATTCTGTGACCGCGACACCGGCATATTTCAAGTTCTCGAGGACATTCTTCTTTTCCACTTTGTTACCACTATTAGCCTGAAGGCTTAGTCCGGTATTTCCCTTGAGACCATTGGCAAACGAAAAAACGTGCATCTGATGATCGCCATAGCGACGGACACCCGGTGTATCAGTCTGCATCAGAATTTCGCCTTCGAGCACTTTAAAAGCTTCGTCAGTGCCCACTGCTGGAAAATAGGGGTCGATGACGTTGCCGTACTTGATCCGTTGATAATGACGGATGTCAAAAGCAACATTGATATCGAAAGAAGTTGGGCGAGCAAAAGGTTTGATACGGCGGCGTTTGGCAGATGAGTACGACATATTAGATTTATAGAAATGAACCGATTTATATAGTACCTTTTTGTTTATATACGCATGAGCACCTCGATGCGCTCAAGTGATTTACACGTCTCTGTCACGTGTATTGCACCGGCTAGTGTTGACGGGTGCGGCTGTTTTAAAGTGGTTTGGCTGACAACGCCGACGGGGAGCTTGAACGATGCAGATTTAAACTCTGCGCAACAATCCATCAATGGGATGGCTTCGAAAAATCCAACCTTTCTGTCGATAGGATGCCGAACGCCAGCGGGGTCTGGAATAGACCGGATCTTATCTTTGCCGGGGCGCCAAACGAAACCAATCCAAAGAACATCTCCTTTGCGAAGATTGCCACGGACGGGCTGCCAAAGCCGGGCAACACGCGACCGCCCCCTAACATTGACATTCAACAGGCGCTGCCATTTGGAGCCGGTATCCATATCGTTATTGAGAATGCCAAAATAGTTCCAATCGTTATGGATCTCTGCGATTGTCTTGTATTTGAGTCCATTCGTCAGTGGATTAATTTCGGTACGAAGCATATAGTTTAAGACCGGCAAGTTTGCTACAACATGGTGCTGTCCCGCAGCCCGCTCATCACCGCGCTTGACAAACAAAATATCGCCCTCCGAATATCCTTTTTCAAAGCCGCGCTGGAAAGGACGCACGAACAGAGGAGCACGCGCCGTTGAATTCACCATCGACTCTGGCACCTTATTGTGTAAAGTTGGGTTCATTAGGGCAGAGACGCCGGGCTTACTGCCGTAATCACCGCGGACGGGGACCGACGATTTAAAGGCAAAGGAAGGCGCTGAATTCACATTTCCGAGAGTCGGAGTTCCTGACAATGATGCGATAAAAGCCATGGTATTTATTAAAATACTATCCTATTTATACTGTCTAAAACTTATTCGCGAACCACAAAAAAATATGATTCTTAATATTTTATGAAAAACTATAAGGTTTAATATTCTGAGTCTTGGCCGCCGCCTCCTTGCTTAAAGGACCCTTCCAATATTTAATCAAGTCCAACTTGTGTTTGGACAATGCAATCCACTGCTTTATGGCGCCATTGTCCACCTTTGTGCGCCCAGTCACATTATTTCGACTCAGTATATTTTCACGACGCACATGCCTCTGCATAGAATTGACAAACTGAATCTCGGAACCTACCATTCGCTTCATATTCATACGATGTTTACTAAAATGTGCTTTACATGTCTCTGCTGTCACGTCAGGGGCATCAATACCCTGCCTCTCCAAAGGTTCCTTCACATGTGTGCGATACAAATCCGCCTGTAAATTGTAAATCTCATCGTCCCTCACCTTTCCCACCATCTGCTGATCAATCTCTTGCATGCGTTGAATCACAGAATGTGCTTCGCCCGAACCACCATCGCCATACTGACACAACGCACACTTACAATCGAGATCATGGCCTCCATCCTCTTCGTCGTCCGAAAAATAACATGGAACAAACTCACCAGGGTCATCTTCTTCCATGATGCCAGTATTGTCGGCAACTGCTTCGAAATCTAGTGCTGGGAGAATCTCCATACATTATACATATCGGAACCTCTCCTTAAATACCGCTCGCCAATAACCTCGTCAATAACCTCGTCAACACGCAAACGTTGAAATCGTATTTGTACGCTTGTAACAAGTCTCCAAACACGTGTCTTCCATATCATGTGACTCCGCTTTTGTAAGATATCCGTCGTGGTTGGCGTCGCAATCGGCCATCACTCTTTCTATACCGCCAAATAGCTTGAACGGAACCCGCTGCCACCATGGCAAATGCCGATCAATGGCACGAGACAATTCATGGCTACTTATTCGACCATCTTTGTTCCTATCTGCCGTATTGTAAAAACACTCTAATGACTCTTCCTTTGTTGGGCATGCCATCGCTGCCACGAACAATGTTCCAAGAAATAGTATACGATTCATTGTTTGTATGTTTCTGAATTACTTACTTTATATACTGTACATTGACATTATCATTCAAATATTTTTCGCCTCCATAATCCAGGGGGCGTAATGTCTGAATATGCGAAATAAGCGAATCATTTTAATTATTTAGTAATTATTTAGTAATTATTTAGTAATTATTTAGTAATTATTTAGTAATATTAAGTTGTCGGCTAGTTTAATACATATCTCGGACAAACATGCCGAAAGCCAACTCCACCAAAGAAACAACGCGCTCAATCAGGAACGTTCGTAGAAACCTACTCAAAGTCGCCACAGAACTCGCCAAAACGAACCGCGCGGTCAAAAAAGCATCGCGAGAGGCCGCAGCATTCGTGCATGCCCAAAAAAAATTCGAAAAAAAACTAAACAATTCCAAAGAGCAAACAAGGATCTTTCGCCATAGTCTCAAAAATTTTAGTAGCGTCTGCTACAAACAAATGAAAGAGATTCGCGCCCTCAAACATTACATTCGCAAGAAAAAAGAGCAACAAAAGGCACGCCGTGCAGTCCAAGCAGTTTGCAGGACCGGTGGACGGATTTAAAAACAAATAAAATACAAAACTTTTTTTATCTATTTAAACTCCTATCAAAATACTAAAATGGAACCTACTAAAATGGAACCTACTAAAATAGTGACGGCACAAGTTATACCGGCCGCCGGAACGGCTCACAAACTTCTATACGGCATTCGCCACGGTCAAGCTTGGCACAACGTTTTATTCAACGCATTAGGCAAGAAAGCCTATTCTGAATATGAAGACACCACTTTAACCGTAGAAGGCATGCGACAAGCCGCTGAGGCCATCGCACCGAATGTTGACCTTGTATTTGTTTCTCCTCTCATGAGAACACTCCAAACAGCACAGCTCATGTTTCCAAACACACCACAAATTGCTCTGGAATGTCTCAAAGAATATCCACAACATACAGATCAATGTAATAGGCGCTCGAAGACCTCCTTTTTGACACACCTGTTTCCTAATGTGAATTTCTCAGATCTAGACACAGAGAGCCAGTCATGGCCCAATGATACAGATTACGACGAAAACGTCCAGATTGTCAAAGAAATGGTTATGAAAGCATCTGCCGAGAGGATTGCCATCGTTTCGCATTCATCATGGCTAAAATATTGGATGAATGGTTCCGTTGAATCTTTGCCAGAATTGGTTCATTGCCAAGCGTATACCCTAGATCTTGAGAAATAAACACTATATAAAAGTTTCAACATTTCTTTAAATGACCTCTGTATTTCTAACAAAACCTTATTCGGATGGTTGCGAAGAAAAGTATCAAACCCGAACAGCCAAACTAATATCCGCGACAGAATTTTGTATCACTGTAAAAGAAGGTGGACATGGCAAAGTTGGAAACAACTCGCTGGTATGGCTACAGTACCCCATCGAAGACCCTGACGATATAAAACCGTTATTTCGCCCGAATATAACCGAGAACACCCTCTCCGTATGGTTACGCCTCGGTCCACACGATGGTCCATTTCTACAACGGAGTGAGAGGCAACCATACGGTGAATGTTTTGTATTGCCAAGATCTCTCATCGAAATACCGTCCAAAATACAACAACTTATGGAATATGGCCCATCGGAAGCAGACGCCATACGTCTGCTATCCGAAACAAATCAAAATGTTGATCTTGCACTTGAAAAATGGTGGCAACAAATGATTGTCATTTCCGATTCATCAGATGACCCGATAGAGTCCGATTCGTCGGAAGAAGACTTCGAAATACCGCCCGAAATGATAATCCAGCTTGTCAACTTGGGGTTCTCCAAAAAAGACGCAGAAGTAGCCATCATCGCCTCCAATTTTGACCTAGTAGGCGCCGTCCAACTATTAACTTCAAACAAACTGGCGGTATCAAATCCGGAGGATATCATTCACGGCTGCCAATGTGATTCGTGCGCTTGTCCTTATGATGATTCGTGCGCATGTCCTTATGACGAAGAACTTGTTGCGAGAATCCTTACCGTTTCAGGAGACCAAGAAACAGGGACAGTCAACTACACAACCGACGAAGAAATACTCAAAATTGTATGGTCCGTTTCCAAATACCAATTAGACGAATGGCTCCAAACAGCTTATGACAACAAAAATCAAGTACTCGTCTTTTACCTCAAATGCTGCGAATACACCCAGAAAATACAAAAAAAAGGTTCCAACATAAACATTCAACTCAATATATTCACAGAAAATACACCAAAACAAAAAATGGCATATTATGGCATATACACTTCTTATCGAGAAGCCATCGACGGAACAAAACAAAAAGAAAAGTTGAAGAAAGACTATGTTATCGCCAGAGAGGCCGCAGGAAACTTAAGACCGGAAGGCGGCGGAGAGTTTAAGAATTCATGGGAATCACAAGGACCCACCCTTAATTTTGACCATCATAATATAAAAACAGCGTTGGAAATGAAGATACGCGACGTGTCGGCCCGGGCAGCGCGCGCAACGCTCAAAGGCGTGCCAGAGCCCAGAGTTCGGCGATTTACAGACGCCGCCATGGTCTACATCAATGACCAAATAAAAGCTTCTGGATATGTCCAACGAACGCGTCGAAGATTGCGGCGGCAAACATCCGACGGTTCCCAACATTTCAGGGGGCGACTATTCCGACAAAAGACAGCATAGACTGAACCTATAGCAAATATGAAACATCTATATCGTTCAACCGGCGCAAATAAATGAAATCCTTATCGTTGATTCAAAAAAAATTAAAATTGCTCGTATCTTCGTTTTAAAATTGCTCGTATCTTATTATTTTGTTTTCAAAAAGTTTTATCATTGATAAAAAAATTAAAATATTTTTAAAAAGTTTTATCATTGATAAAAAAATTAAAATATTTTTAAAAAGTTTTATCATTGATAAAAAAATTAAAATGTTTTGTTTGACCCTAAATCATTGATAAAAAAATTAAAATGTTTTGTTTGACCCTAAATCATTGATAAAAAAATTAAAATATTTTGTTTTTAAAATTGGGATCCTTAAGAATAATTAATACTATAAACAATACCTTTTCTTATTAAATGTCTTTTAAACAGTACAAAAAATTTGGTTTAAATAAGTTGCATGTAGAAGATAATCCACCAACATCAAGTCTCTTTAATTTTGACAATCCAAAGAATTCCACAAAATCAAAAATTTTTATCAAGCAACACTCAAAAATTTATAAATGGGTGGTTGGGTTGTTTGTTTTATTGGGTTTCTGTCTACTATTGTGGAATTTGGTACGGGTTCCGGCCACAATCCCCAAAACAAGCCCTGCCTTAAAAGCAGCGTACAACACCTTAGTAAATCACGTGCGCACCATCAATGGTCCTGGATGGAATGTAGCCTTAGTGGGGCACGACCCCTGTTCAATAGGGATAAGCGAAGGATTGCGCGCCGACGCTCCCTGGGCACTGGACTTGTGGAATTCCACCCTTGTCGCCAGTGAATTCAACATATTGAAATTGAATCAAATGCATCAGAACATTACTGTTCCGGAGCAGATGTCTAATTGGGACTGGACCACTCGAATAATCAACGACACCTCCCAACCGGATGTCCAGACTATCGATAACCTGTGGCTGAAAAATGAACCCTTCTTTGTCACTGACGAAGAAAAGACCAATGCCCCTGTTGAGATCCAGGAGGCTCTCGCTTTGTGGGACAATTTACAGGTCCGTGCCTATATCAATGAATATTACGTCGCGTCCTGGACTCAAAACAACACCGAAGAGTGTCCATTAGCGACAAAGTACCAACAAATTTTGCACACAATTGGCATTGTCAGCGACCAAGACATTGCAACGTTAAAATCATGGGGTTATGGGTTTTCTTACGACAAAGACTGGCCGGAGATGCAAGTGTACGGTAGTGCTTGTGTTGACAAATGTTATTGGTCTGATTACCCAACAAAAAAATGTGCCAATTCCGGCACATTAGATATGCCTGTTTGTATACAAAAATGGAACCAAATCTATCAGACGTGTTTATTTTTATGCTTGATTCCAGACGCTTTAATGCACTTTGGAAAGGAGACATATTGATCTATTTGCGATATAAATCTCGAATAGATTTAAGAAACATAGCCTTTTCTCGAAGCCTTTCTATAACCGAATCGTAAAACCTAGATGTGTAAGTATTACGCCGTGTTACAAACAACGGGTTCATGACCATGTATTTGGGGATATCGTCCATTTCAAATAGAGGTTGATATTACTAAATACACCAATGTGAGTATTTACGTGGCTTTGATACAAGTATTAAATGTCATTTTTGAAATCAACGACTTCTAACTCCAACGATCATCAAACAAAATTAGAAACCAAAATTATACGACAAGAGCAAGAAACCATTGTTACATTAAGTGAGAAAATTAGGGTACTTCGAGTTGGTATTATTGAACAAAATCAAAACATATCAATATTGCAAAATCAAATACAACAATTGAATAAGAAAAATACTAGTCTTTGTGAGAAAAACGAAACTCTAGTTGTCATGTTACGGCAGTCCCAACAAGTAATCCACGAACGCGAAACTCAATGACGCGAGACGGAAATGTAATCCTATTGCTTAAAGTTGTCTTTATAGATATACAATAAAAATAAAATTTGTAAAATTGACAATAGAAGAAAAGAGTAGTGGATGAACAATATACACACTAGTATTTCATGTATCATTTATTGAACCCAAACTGGAACAACATAAATACTCAATCTAACCTTTTGAGGTGTTATATCAAGTACGAAATTGTTTAAATCGAGACTACGTCGATTTCGTCATTATTTTACAATATGAATTCCGTATTTTTTTAGACCCTTTTTCAGCATGTGGTACGTCACTTTCGTGTTAGGGGCATTGTCCCATTTCCGACGGATTGCGGGTGTGATCTTCTTGGAAAGGCCAAAATCAATGATTTTAAGGTTGTCATCATTGTCAAACATTAGATTCAACGCATTGCCGTCATTGTGCAAAATGCCAATTGAATCTAATTTATCCATAATTGTCAATAATTCTTGTTCAAATCTTTCATCTGATTCTGAGAGTTCATCGACCACACGGGCAGCCATGATTTCCATGAAAATACGTCTGTTTGGAAGGTCTACATGCATTATCTCGGGTGCTATTCCAGCTTCTGCTGCTTGACGTTGAAAATCCACTTCCTTCTGGATCATTTTTGTCGATTTTGTTCTCTTGTATTGCTTACAGGCACATCTCAATCCGTTTGGGAATTTGACCAATGAAACAATTCCATCTTTACCATCTTCACCTAATTGATTCATTACTGTAAAATCTTCCATCTGTTTTGAATTGATAAATGATATAGTGTATAGAAAAATATCAGAATATGTCTAACATATGGCACGAATAATGGAATAAGTAAACTGGGAATGTTTTCTTACGTGTGCATAACAACGGGCGCAATAGAATTAACAGAGTTATTCTCTGAACTTTCCAATTCTTTACAAATGTTTCGATGTGTTGAAAGGAGAGAAGGGTTGAGCTTTTCAATAATACATACTAGACTAAAACTTTTAAAATATTTTGTTTTTACACAATATATCTAAATGTTTTTATGTAGAATGTATCATTGTCAATTGGGTCTGTTTCCACCTGAAAAACACGTATAGGATCCGCTTGAGTTATTGAGCATACTGTTAAGGATGCGTTTTGGGAAGTAATATCCATGCCGGTGTTGTAGACCATGGTCTCTAATTCCTTTTTGGAGATGGCTATTTTATCGAGTATGAGTGGGACAAACAAGGCTCTTGTTTCCCTTACAAATGTATATCTCCTGGTTTTGGAAGTGAGTTGTGTCCAAACCACAGTCTCTCCTGGTTTTGCCAACTCCAGAGGATCCGGGTCAACTTTTTTAGTGTCTTTTGCTTGATATTCTTGTTGATTCTTCTGTTTTGTCTTCTTCCCCGAGTATTTTTCGAGCATTTTTCGTACTTCTTCTCTCTGGTCATCTGATAGTTCTAGGTTTGTTCCCTTTTCAGACATTATGGGATCATTCATGCTGCATTATATAGTCGCGAGCGCATTCGTTTGGTTGTGCAGGCATTCTATTTTTTTTTGTCTTTACGACTTTGGAACACTCAAATTCAAAAAAGTTATCCAATGTATTTTATCTAACAATTACCAGTGATCTTTATTTAGGATGTTTAAAATTACCGTAACTGAGCAATACAAGCATAACATTTTGGACATGCGCGACTGTGGGGTTGTCAAAACCGCACGCCAAACACAATGTAAATGAGAATTCTCCAATTGCATTCCAATCTTCGATAGAAAAAAGTGCTTTCTCGTCAATTCTGTTGTTGCTCCAAAAATTATTCCAGCTGTGCTCAGTCATTCTATCTACGACGTCACCTATTCTGAATCTCTTGAGAACGAGAACAGCACCACGCAACGAAACAACACCTATATCTTTTGCATATTCAATTACGGGGGGGGGGTTTCTGGAATCCAACAAAGTTTCAAGTTCCATATAGTCTAATTCTCTCTCTGTGTACAATGGAATAATGTCGTCTTCTTCATCTGAGTGGTCACTATCGTAGCTTGCATCTGAAAAATATTCCATATTTATTTTTTACTGGTTTATGTTAATCCACTTTAGTTTTTTTATTGTAAATACACATATGTATTACTTTTTGGATTTAATCTTACTGATTATATGCAGAAATTAACGCCTGCTTGTCTGCCTCCGTATATTTATTGCTTTTTCGTAGATTTTCAGGACCCCACATCTATGTTCTTGTACCAGAAGCAAATGCGCTGATTTTCATCAACTAATAAGTTAAAGGCGTCGCAAGGAACAATATGATCTACGGTGAGATAACGTTCGAGAGTAATCAAAGATAAAGAATATAAGAAAAATCTGGGATTTTGAAATCCCCGAATTAATTATAATGTATTATATATGTGTTGCGTCCTCAATGAATATGCCTCCGTCGAAGGGAAAGTGTCTCTTGTTTGCCGGGGTCGCGATCGTTGTTTTGTTATGTATTGCAGCGCGTCATCGTGACGATACGCGTAAAATCAAAGAGATCTGGCATGGGCGTGTGATTTGGCAGAATACAACAACTCTGGTTCGTAACGAATCTGTGAAGAGCGGATTACGGTCAAAACATTCTGAAAAAAGTCACACGTCACAATCGTCGTCTAAATACGAAACTGCGCCTACCGACACAGAGTCTGTATTGCGTTCAACTGTGTTTACCATAAAAGCACACGACCGTCCCGGATGTCTGTTAGATCTGGTTAAATCTTTTAAAGCAGTAGAAAAAAAAATGAAGGTCATTATTGGTGACGACTCTTCTCATACTCCAATGCCGGAGAAAGAAGTGAGTGATATACTTGGCGAACAATTATTGAGTTATATCCATTTACCAAAGGATTCCGGGACTGGATATGGTAGAAATAGACTCGTTGAATCAGCACAAGAGCACGGTTTTAAATATTTTGTTATGTCTGACGATGACTATTCGCTTGAAAATAATTTGTTCAAAGATATGGCCAGTGCACTAGTCAAAGTCCAGGCTGATGTAGTGGCGGCACAGCGTTGCGAACCTGAAAAATGTAACCGTGGAAATCCATTGTTTATGTTGCGTTCTATCGGGACAGCCTCTGACGGAGGAGATGAGATGTTTTTAATGGAAATTGCGGAACCGTCGGACGATTTGATACGAAACGATATTGTACAACAATTTTTTATTGCAAAAACCAGTATCGGGCCTGTATGGGACGACAAACTAAAAAATAACGATCACTACGACGCCATGTTAACCATGAAAAGAAAGGGATATAAACTTTATACGCATTATGGAATAAATATCAAGCACAATAATAAAATATGCGGCGTCGGGAGCCAATACAAAACGGTTCGCGGAAACAGATGGAATGAATTAATGCCCTATTTCCTGCAAAAATGGAAAATATCATCATTCTTTGACGAAGTTGGCCGTGAATGGTCCGTTGATGCACGGACTGGAAAAATTCAGACACGATGCGGTATTGAATGCGCCAAATTACCAAAGCACAAACAAAGGATTATAAACGGCAAAATGCAAACTTTTATATTTGGAAAATGTCAAAATATTATCATACAAAATGAAATTCGTACACGAGAAGTCAATTCTAAAGATTGTCCTGTCCATGTGCAAGAAGCATTTAAAAAGGTAGTCCATCCCGAAAAAAGTGTTCCAGACAAAGAATTAGTTTTGGTGCAACGCCAGATTGTGATCGTTATTCCTTACCGAGACCGCGCTGTTCATTATAAAAAAATAATGGAACACTTGCCTGCGGTTGCTCGTGAAAATTGGAATATACATACGATTTTAGTAGAGCAGAACGACCGCAGTCCATTTCGCCGGGCTTGGCTTTTGAACATTGGTATCGCCGAAGCAAAAAAACGCTTTGGAGACGATGACACGTGCGTAGTCACACACGATGTAGATATGTTAGCAGATTCAAAAGTGGATTACGGCTGGTGTGACCGTCCAACTCAAATATGTTCTGAATTGTCTTGTTTTGGCGGCGGAGTACCTTACGCTGCATCTGGTGGGGGTGTGGTGCAGGCCACGTTGAAGGATTGGTATGCTATTAATGGATATACAAATACCGCAATTGGTTGGGGCGGCGAGGATGATGATTTGCATCATCGTTTCCAAACAAACGGTCTAGTATCAGGTGGCCATTTACGTCGTCCCGCAAAAGGATTTGGCAAATGTCATTGTTTGAATGATGGGGATCATACAAAGCGTGTCAGGGACAGTAGTGGCTATAAGGATATCGTTTCTAAAATAAATCGCATGAAAAAAGGCTCTGACGAGTGGAAAACAGACGGTTTAAATTCGCTGAAATATGTCATTTCGGAAGAATTGGTGGATGATTATGGTACGATAAAATTGAAAGTCAACCCATCGGAACGTTTGAAAGTCAACCCACCGGAACGTCAAAAGAGAGATTTTTTACTCTTTACGTCTGCAGGAGACAAAAGCAATGTCAAACAATGGATTGGGAAATCTAGAAACTATGACATTGTCGTTGTCTATTATGGCAAAAAAAAGTTCGATTATAATGTCGATGAGCTTTATGTGCGCAAAAATACCAAATTTCCCAACCTCCAATGGTATATGAAGTATTACGGCATTGGCCAGTACAAGGCCGTAGCAGTGTGGGACGATGATATAGTGGCTTCCCCAAAGACGATCAGTGCGTTGTTCACACAAATGGTGGGCACCGGTACCGATATTTTTTCACCATGCCATACCCGTGGTAGTTTTGCATCTATGTTTAAATATAATAAAGGTGGAACGCGCGAGGTTGAATTTCTTGAAATGAACGCGCCGATATTTACTCCGTCGAGACTGAAGGTCTTTATGTCTGTTTTCGATCCCGTGATAAAGGGTTGGGGGGCTGATGTATGGTATGGACATCAGTGCAATCGAGATAAAGAGTGCAGTATGTCAGTCTCTGATTCATTCTGTGTCACAAACCCAGAAACGCGCCAGGATGGAACGCGTGAAATAAACGTAGCACAGTCTCAAAAAATCCGCCAAAAAACTTGGGAAAAATATGCGAAAAATATATTAAAACAGCCGCTCGGCGTCCCCCCGTCATGTAGAATGAAGGGTTATGATTTATCTCCTCCGTTATACGTGGTTACTCTAGATGGTGTAGCGAATTCTCATCCGTCAAACGATGGTCGCCTAGATGCATTTATTAAATCGTGGGAAAAAACATGTGGAAAATCTCCAAACATTCAACTTTGTCCGGGAGAATTAGACAACCGGCGCGGATATGGACTTACAAAAGCATATGTGAAATGTTTGCAAATGGCCATTGACCAAGGTCGCAATTATCCTATCATTTTAGAAGACGATGCGCGTTTAACGGATAAGAAATATTGTAAAGAACGCGAATGGACCAAATTACCACCGGATGCTTTTGTGGTGATGCTCGGTGGGCATCACTGGAAGTATGCAAACAAACAAAGATATCCTGGATATAAAGAGTCCATTTTTTCGTACGGATCATATGGGTTTATGGTACCTAGACATAATTTGGGCATTCTACGCGATAAGTGGAACAATGAACTGAAAACAGATTCAAATATGATTAGTCCTGATGTTTTGTGGTACTCACATGCCGCAAATGTTAGCTCCCGGATATACGCGACTTCACCATTGCGTATTTGGCATGAATCTGGATTCTCTAATACCTGGAATAGAGAGAGAGAATCGATTGATAACCCGTATATTCAAAAATAACCAAACATCAATAAGTAAAAATATTTTTTTAAATGTCTGTTGAGTTATGGGGCCCAATTTATCTAGAGGTTGTGTTCGTGTGCAGACGAATGGCGTCGTAAAAATCCAAACACACCACCGTACGAGCGTTTCTTGCAAGATTATATTTCAAGTCAATGTTCTATGGTATTTGAAACGTAAATTTGTCAGGACTTGAATTCTTGTTGTGATTCAGAAGAGGAGCAGTCCCTCTGCCACTTGAACGATCTGCCACTTGGTCCCTACAGCATTATTATAATTTTAGCATATATAAAAGCGTACATAAAAAATATAGATGGGCCATACCCAAACGTTCGTAGCATTTATTGTATCCTGTATTTTTATTTTATTGACGTTTGGGTTTAATGAGAATGCTTACAGTATATCCGATTTGGATATTGACATTTTAAACGGATCCGATTTGGATTGTGTGTATAATCCAGCCAACGCTTCCGTATATTCACGACCTTTTTCTTATGACGATGCCATATCGCGTGAATATCTTTATGGTCCGTTTTCTGCGCGTGCAAGTTGTATTTCTGCGTTTGCGATGACTATTGGCGCGTTTGTGATGGCTATTGTTTCATCTGGACTGGATTTTGACATGGAAGCGGGTAAATATCGAAAGGGCGGTTGTATTCACGAAGGAGATACGGTTTCTTTCATATCTGGTGTCATTTTCCGTTTATTGGTCGGGGGGTCATTTTTTTCAATGTTTTTGTCTTTTACGTGTTCTTTTGCGGCGTTGCTTCATCAGGGTTATGTGCCTTCTTCACTGGGCGATCGAGTGTTTGAGGATTGCCCAGATAGTGTTTTGTCTCGTACGTTTGTACTGAAATTGTCTGTGTTTTTTTCATCTTTGTCGGCGCTGTCTGTGGTGTTTTTGATGTATGCAGTCCGTTACGATGAAAAAGCTTCTCGTCAATATTCAAGTAAAATCTAGTATAAATAAGTTTTAATGTTTGAACATAGATGCCACTTTTTGTCGGTAATGTTTTGCCATCCTCGAACGTTCCTGGTGAAGATGATCATACATTCGATTTTACAAAACAGGAATCGGAGGACATGACTTTGCGCGACGTACCTATCCGTTTAGAGCACGAGGAGGGATTGTCGGTGGGACATGTGAAACGTGATTGGACGGATGCGGATGGGAAAAAATGGATTTTGGGCGAGGTGAAAGAAGATACTTTGGAGGGTCGTTTTGCTTCGAATGCGATACAGCCTAGTTCCTCCGGCCATACGCTGTACAAAGGGCTCTCGTTGCAGCATGTGCACACCTCCTTTCGAGACGGTTCTACGGCAAAGCGGGCAATCGAAGTATCTCTTTGTGCTGAGCCTCGAAGACCCGGATGCTCGGTGACGTCAGTGCAAGCAACAAAAAAAAAGGAGTATATAACGCACATTGCTTCTCGACAAAATATGTCTTCCGAACCTAATACTACATCTGCCCCAGAACAAACCACTGAAGTCAGCGATAGCCAAGCCACCGCCGCGGTCGCCGAAGTCGCTCCGGAAGGAGAGCTAGGGGGCGTCACCAACCAAGAGGAATTGATGAAGCTCGTGATCGACCAGGAATCGGAATTGGGTAGCACCAAAACCGCCCTTGAAAAGGCTCATACCGAACTTCAAAAGTTGCAGTCACAGTGGAAAGAACGTGAGGACAATGAACGCCTACACACCAAGAGTAAGGCCGAAGCCCTATCAAAGGCTCTCGTCGATTCTTGGTCGGCGTCATTGCCAGCGGATATGATGACGGACGATAACAAGAAAGCCATCTACGCTCTTGCCCAGAATTTCCCAGAACAGTCGGTCAAAATGATGGAGATTGCCCACAAAGCTTCCAAAAAGTATAAAGACGATATTCAGAGCTTGGAGCAGATGCAAGCTGTCAAGCAAAAGCGCGCTCTCGAATCACGGGTCATGAATATTGTCACGAAGAAACGTCGAGTTGCTCCCGTTGTCCAGGACACCAGATCCGTCGTGCACGCCGCTTCCATCAAAAAAGCCAACCCTTTTTCGTTTGACGTCAACAAGACGTCTACGTCCATGAATTCGGTGCGCGACCGCAACCCAGACCTTTTCAAGGCTCTGTCGGGATTTTCGACGGGAAGTCTTCGCGATAGAATGGGACAAATCGCCAATATTAATGGAAATTAAAAATAAATCTTATTTTAGTTAACGCATATGTGATTATTTAATATAACTTTGTAATGTATAAATTCATCGGACATGATCATCGGATCCGTTGAATTCAGTTGTTTATCCCCCCAAAAAATCAAAGATATTTCGGTGTGTGAAGTCGTTACCGATGAACTATATCAAGAAGGTCGTCCGAAGACCGGCGGTCTTCGAGATCCCAGATTTGGAGTTTCTTCGCGTAGAGGCATTTGCACCACTTGTCAACGGACATGGACACAATGCTCGGGCCATTTCGGACATTACGAACTCCCAATACCAGTGTATCACATTGGATGGGTGCCAGAAGTTCTATTCTGGCTTCGAAAGACATGTACCCAGTGTGGTCACGTTTCGGCCAAAAAACTCGGCAAAAAATGTCCAAAATGTAGCGGCATGCAACCCAAAATATCCAAACTAAATTCTATCACTTTAAAGATCACAGACAAAGAAGGCCATCGTGACCTTCTCGCTCCAGAAGTCTTGGAAATCTTTCAAAAAATCAAACCAGAAGACATACAAAAGTTGAGAAAAGATGAGTTTCATCCGTCATGGCTTATATTAACCATATTGCCCATACCACCCAATTGTGTGCGACCGTCACCCACCATGGACGGTGATGAAGTCCGAGGTGAAGACGACATCACGCGACGACTTTTGTACATTCTCAGAGTATGCAAAGGATACAAAAATATAAAACACGAAAATTCCACCGTCATTCAACACTATCACAAAAAAGTACAGGACGCCGTGCACATGTACATCGACCAAACCAGAATGTCCGCCAAAAACAAAGGTACACAAAAATGCATCTCAGACCGTCTCAGAGGAAAGACTGGACGACTCAGAGGAACGCTAATGGGAAAAAGGTGCAACTTTACCGCGAGAACCGTTGTATCGGGAGATGCCATGATGGATATGCGCGACGTTGGCGTCCCACAGGAAGTAGCGGACAAACTCACTATTGTTGAGTCCGTCAATCGCCTCAATTATACACAACTGAGAGAAATGGTCGCCAATCAAGACAAAAGGATCAAATACATTGTTCAAAAAGACGGTACTCGACTAGACATGGCCACCATTAAAGGCAGAACAGACCTACAAGTCGGATGCTCCGTTGAAAGAACACTCCGAGACGGTGACCTCGTTCTATTCAATAGACAACCGTCGCTTCACAGGATGTCTATCATGTGCCATAGAGTCAAAATTCTCAAAGGGAAAACGTTTAGACTCAATTTAAGCTGTACGACACCATATAATGCTGACTTCGTAAGTTTTGGATTCATTTTTTCATCTCACTCTAAATCACTAACCATTTCTCTTTTAGGACGGCGACGAGATGAATTTACATGTTTTACAGACCCATGAAAGTAGAGCAGACGCTCAGGAGTTAATGGCAGTTGCGAAAAACATTATTACTCCCCAATCCAATAGGCCAGTCATGGGTATTGTTCAAGATTCTTTATTGTCCGCTTTCATGATGACTTCGCCCGGAGTCACACTCGATATAGCCGAAATGTCCAATGTCATGATGTGGATCGAAGGCGCCACAGCATTGCCAGAACCCAAAGTAATGACTCCGGAAGGACCAAGATGGTCAGGTCTACAGTGCATGTCCATGATATTTCCAAAAGATTTTAACTGGTCAACGTCCATCTTTCAAGGACAATTGCTCAAAGGACCCCTAGGAAAGAAAGCACTTGGAAGATCACACGGTTCTATCATACACAGACTTTATAACGATTATGGTCCCGATAGAACGTGTCAATTCATTAATGAATTACAAAGAATTAATCATCTCTGGTTTGCGGGCCAAGGATTCTCCATCGGCATTGGTGATATGCGCATCTCAGAAGAAACCGCTCAAAAAATTAGAGCAGAATGTGCCAACATTGATGCAGCCGCCGATGAAATTAGACAATCGACCACAGGCGATACCGAATCCAAAATAAACAGAATGCTCAACCAAACTCGGGATTCCATGGGAATCATCGCTCAAAACGCCATGACGGCCGATAACTGCCTCGGTCTCATGGTCAAATCGGGCTCCAAAGGTTCGATGGTCAATATCATGCAAATTGCGGCATGTGTAGGGCAGCAAAACTGCTCGGGAAAAAGAATGCAACCAACACTCAAAGGAAGAACACTGCCCATGTTTGATTTCGATGACAATACAGCCAGATCCAGAGGATTTGTGCAACATTCATACATTGACGGTCTCACACCCGATGAATATTGGCACCATACAGTCGGTGGAAGAGAGGGCCTGATAGATACAGCCGTCAAAACGTCCATTACAGGATATATCCAACGCAGATTGGTCAAATCGTTAGAGTCCATTTGCGTTGCAAATGACGGGTCCTCTAGAGATGCACAAGGATGTATCATACAATTCAAATATGGAGAAGATGGACTCGATGGAATGTCACACGAAATGATGCATTGTCCATTCGATGACATGGACACTTTAAATGAACAATACGATTGCAAACAATGGCCAGAAGTTATACCCGCATTCAAAATGTGGAAATGGAACCAATCCTTCAGACTCGGGGACAAATGGGCCATTTCCGTACCCGCGCAAAGGATTTTAGACAGATATAAAAACGGGGGATCTTTATCCGCAGCCATGACCAGAAATATTATTCAGCCACTACTCAACGCATGCAAAGATGTTCCCATTACACATGCATACATACTTGCCACTCTCGCCAAAAAAGACATACAATGCTCAAAACAAACGCTGCAGAAAATTGTAGACATTCTACTCAAAAAATGGCATAAATCTATTGTAGCGCCAGGAGAAATGGTCGGAACGATCGCAGCACAATCTGTAGGAGAACCTACTACGCAGATGTCAGCTGCATATGATCAACAAGTTGTTGTTGATATAAACGGAACAGTTAAACGAATGCAAATAGGGCTTCTTGTCGATAACATACTCAACAATACTTCGCGCGAATCGCAAGAGATGGTTGTGACACATCTAAAATGTGTGGGCGTAACACCAACAGAGACCGTGGCGTGGACAAATATTACACACGTGTCTCGTCACCCAGCCAATGGTATCATGCTTCGTGTAAATACGAAACATAACCGTTCGTTATCAATGACAGCATCGCATAGTTTTTTAGTACGGCGAGATAATCGTGTCACGGCAATGCCGGGACACAAGTTAATCGTTGGTGATGCGCTTCCAGTTGTGAAAAATTTGCCAAAAGCAGTGACCGAAGTCACGTCACTCTTTCCATTAAATGCGATTGCCGGACATTTCATTGGTGCTGTCTTGGCAGAAGGGTATATAAACAAATATACAGTCTCGTTTTGTGGTCGGGAACACGACTGGACACAAAAAATTGCAAAACCATTTGCTCATTTACTTGGATTAGACGCTCATATAAAACGCAAAACACCGTCGCCGCATACTTTGGGAACGGAGGATATGACTACTGCAAATATTCATTCAAAGGAGCTCGCCAAGTATTTCGCCGAACAGTTCGGGAAAACATCACATCATAAAACTATACCAGGTTGGTGCTTACAAGCACCGGATATCTTTCTATCTGCTCTATTACAAAGCTATTTCGATGGAGATGGAAACATCTCTTGTGAACCCGGGCATTACGCGATACGTTGTCATTCTGTATCAAAAACACTCATTGAAATGATTTCACTATGCTTGGCACGTTTTGGCATGCCCCTTTATATAAATAAAAGCAAATATAAGACACCTGCTGGAAAAAGAGGTATTTTGTGGGAAGGATGCATCCCGGCTGTCTTTGCAAAACGTTTTCGCGATTCAGTTGGATTTTCATTACCTGAAAAAAAGAAAAGACTTGAAAAAATGTACGTTATGAAATTTAAAAAGGGGTTCCAAGCCAGGGTTCCTGGCATGTCCGGTGTTCTCTCTGCATTACGCCAATACACGTGCGACACACCCACGCGAAAAGAAATCAATCGCATAATAAAAAGAGGAAATGGAATTACTATTCAAATGTTACACACATTGATAGGCCATGCAAAACAAAACAACGTGCCATCTACTGTATTGTCAGAACTAAAACAGGCCGTTAACGCCGATGTGTGGTGGGATAAAATCGAAACAATTGAACAATATAAAACCGACGAATTAGTGTATGATTTCACAGTGAATGAAAAATTACAATCTTTCATGCTTGGAAACGGTTGCTTTGTCCACAATACGCTCAACACATTCCATAATGCCGGCAATTCAGCCAAAAATGTCACTCTAGGCGTCCCAAGATTCGAAGAACTGATCAACGCTTCTTCAAAAATAAAAACACCAAGTCACACCATATTCACAGGTGAAGAGACCGGACTGAGGCCAGAAAAAGCATGGAAACTTAAAACAGAACTAGAAAGGACACAAGTCAAAGATTTAGCACATACGCATACAACACACGTACAAAAATGGCCAGAATTAGATGCATACCTGCAATGCCCAGACAATCAAAGATGGTCATACAACAACAACCCAAAAAGAATTTTACACTGCATACTCAGCAGGAAAAAAATGATTCAATCGGGCGTTAACCTACACGACATCATTCACATACTCCGAACAAACCCATACGCAAAACACATGATATTTGCATACAATGATAATCCCACACGTGACCCACACATCTTTGTCAAAGCAAAAAAATCACAAAAATTCTTCCAATACACCAAACAAATATTAGAAACCACCATCAAAGGCTCCGAACACATACCAACAGTCAACATTAGAATTGAAGGAAAACAATTCGTCATTGACACAGAAGGCATTGACCTCAATCACATCAAAGGGATCACGTCCATGAACCAAAAAACTGTACAATGCAATGACATCTTCGCCATCAGGAAAGTTTACGGCATTGAAGCCGCGAGAGCTACAATACTCAAAGAAATGCACCAAGTACTATACGCATATGGAATATACGTCAATCATAGACATCTCATGACTATTGTGGATTGGATGACCTTTGGTGGAAACATCACCGCACTCACAAGACATGGCGTCAAAAAAAGAATGAACACAACCGCGCCACTCAAAAGGGCCACATTCGAACAGCCGGTTGAAATATTTCACCATGCCGCAGTCAAAGGACTGCACGATCGTATAGAAGGCATCTCCGAACAACTTTTAATGGGGAAAGAACCCACGTGTGGTTCTAGATTTAATGAAATTCGAACAGAACCAGAATACAAAACAAAATGGGACCAAGAAGATTGGCAACCGCCAGAGGAAATAGAAGAAGACTTATTTGGAGACTTGGGTGTAGATACGTGGAGACCAGCGCCGATGGATATGGACGAAATGCCAGATAGTTCATGGGATGCTCATACAACATTTGCGGATACAAAACAGCAGCAACCAGTATTGCAACCACAACAGGCCGCATGGCAACAACCACAGCAGAGTTCATGGGATGTTGCGGATACAAAACAGCAACCAGTATTACAACCACAACAGGCCGCATGGCAACAACCACAACAGGCCGCATGGCAACAACCACAACAGGCGGCATGGCAACAACCACAACAGGCGGCATGGCAACAACCACAGCAGAGTTCATGGGATGTTGCGGATACAAAACAGCAACCAGTATTACAACCACAACAGGCCGCATGGCAACAACCACAACAGGCGGCATGGCAACAACCACAACAGGCGGATTCGCCTCAAGAGAATGAGGCGACATGTTCGCCGGCATCTCCGGCCTATTCACCAACATCTCCGGCCTATTCACCAACATCTCCGACCTATTCGCCGGCATCTCCGGCCTATTCACCAACATCTCCGGCCTATTCACCGGCATCTCCGGCCTATTCACCGGCATCTCCGGCCTATTCACCGGCATCTCCGGCCTATTCACCGGGAAGCTCTGCGACTGAAAGCCCTAATAAACGTCAAAAAAAGGTATAAATGAAAATAGATGTCAATGAAATGAAATCTGCCACGATGTGTGATAAGGCCACTCGAACATGGTGTTGTCGCATTTGGTTGGTTTTCTCGATTTCTATTGTTTTATTGACGATGATGATTCAAATTTGGTCTTATTATTTTTCACTTGTGCGTGAGATGGATACGTTGTCATCTGCCGAACCTCGTTTGGGTGCTTTATTGTCCGTTTGTAATAATACGGTCGAAAAGAGTTGGAATATTGATTGTACTGTTAGTGATAACGTATATATATGTTCTTCTTCTTCGCTGGACAAAAATGTGTATATTTTATCGACCTGTTCTGAAAATATCGATTTGAAAGATTTGGGTGAAATGAGGTTGAGTGGATGTTGTCGATTAATGTTCTGGATTTTACCCTGGTAATGACCGTGAATATTTAGGCGAATTTACATTTAAAAAATGAAACACGAGTTCGTGGGTAAAGAAATGGTATTATTATTATTATTAATGTCTATTGTGATTGGGTTTCCTCGTCTCGAAAAATATAATTGGTTTCCATCTTCTGTCTTTGCTGTTATATTGGGCATGTTTGTGTCGTTATGTGGTGGGACCTCGATCAAATTTACTTCCGAAGTATTTTTGTATTTGATGTTGCCTCCTATATTATTTCATTCGTCCTTTAAATTTAAAATCGAATCTTTGCGGTCGTCTTGGTTATCTTCGACGATGTTTTCTTGGTTTGGAACGATGACATCTGTGCTTTTGATAGCATGGGGTATTATGGTATGGACCTCGGGAACGCCTGTGTCTATGTCTATTGTCGAGGCGTTTTTATTTGCCTCTATATTGGCCCCTACAGATACGGTTGCTACAATTTCGTTGTCGAAAAGTCTTCGTTCGGGTGATGACAATAATCTAGTTTTAGAAGTGTTGGAGAATGAATCGGTGATGAATGATGCAATTTCTGTGGTATTGGTTCGTTTGTTCAGTTCAATCTTGGAATCTCATCAGCAGCTCGACCGTTGGGTTCCTATGGAGGTTATGTTGTTGAGCGTAGTGTACTCGTCGATTGCCGTTGCTTGGGGATATTTGGCGGCCATGATTATGAACCGTTTAAAGATAACGGACATGACTATTCATTATATGGTGGCATTGATGGTGTATGCGAGTTGTGAGTGTGTGGACATTTCAGGCATTCTGGGTTTGTTTGTCTATGGATCCGTATCAAAGGTTCCCGCGAATGTGTCCGAGTCTATTGGTTCATTGTCAGTGATGATTGAATCGTGTGTGTATTTGATGTTGGGATTGTCATTGCACACATATGACTGGCAAACATTTGGGTTGTCTTTTTTGGTATTGGTTTCGTGCATTGTCGCTCGTGTCTTGTCTGTGTTTATGTTGGGCGGTATATTGCGTTGTTTTGGTCGCGAGGTTTGGACTTTGCGTTCGCTGTTGTTTTTTTCAATGTGTGGAGTTCGAGGCGCCATTTCCTTCGCGTTGTGTCAGGGTACAAACAATACATTTATGAAATCAACGACTTTTGTGGTGATTGTGTGTACAATCATTGGGATGGGTTCTTTGCAAAAGTGTATGTTTAAACTTTTGATAGGACGAACTGAACCATTTAGAACTATAAAAGAACTAATGGTTTCTGTGCATGTCTGAAACTGCACAAAAAAGAAAAGCAGCATTCGCAACTGCCATCTCCTGACTCCGTTAGGAGTCGCCGACAAAAATGCAGAAGAAGTATTGTAGATTTGAGAGCCAAGGTGTCGCCAGAGATTGCGATTGTCGTTGCAGCTGTATGTCGCGTGCTTCTGTATGGCTCTATATAAACGCGTGTCGGCAGAGAGTGGCATGTCTTTTGAATCTGCTGAAACCCTTTTGCTTACAATTTGGTATTCGCTGGATGATATCTTTGTATGCGTGGGGTTTTTCTTGCTGGCAAAGGTTTTGGCAGAATATACGCACTGGTGTCTGTACCAATACTTTCGAACAAGTCCATACACAGCCCAGGCCTTTCATTTTGCATTTTTGTTCGCTATTTTTGTCTTTTTAGTGGGGCATTTGCTCGGCGAATCGGTTACAACGTCGTTGTTAAGTGGATTTTCGATCGGGTTTGGTTATGCTATGCAACCGTATATCGTCTCTCTGTTGAGGGGGGCGGCTTTTCGTTCTGGGGTCGTCTTTCCCAAAGACGATTCGGAGAAAATTACAATCCGAATCAACGACGAAGAATTCCAACTGGATCACATCGGACTTTTGCACGTCTGTGTTACAGCCAATGGATTTAAAACATATTTTCCCAATTCCTACTTGGGCTCTACACCAATTTCTATAAAATATAAAGAATAACGTTTTGTATTACAGTTCTATTTTTGTCATATTTACTAATTTCCACACTGAATCTGACAGGTTTGCCTGCCATTCTGGTAATCGATGCAATTGTGTAGCGATCCAGAGCAATGACCACAAATACACAGTAGTTAAAAATTTGCAGGTCCACATAAATATATCTTTTATATTTTTGAAAATATAGTGAACCACGATGAAAATAGATACGAAAAGGAGTGCGAATAAAATTTCATGCAACATTGTCGAGAGGGGGATCTGTTTGAATTCGATTGTAGTTTATACTGTTGTCTGAAAATCCAAGCACCCAATCAATGATGATAATGACAGCCGCGGCAATTTCAACAGAGAAGATTATTTCGAATCTCGTTTTTGTGCCGATCTGGTCGTAGCTCGTCAAAATGGAACCGAACAGAAACGTGGAGAACAGTATCAGGCACCCGACGACCCGAAAGATATGCCTGCACCGTGTCCTCCCCGTAGATTGAATTTTTAAAATGTGCCAAACATAATAAAAATGACTAATAAACGAGATGACGATAGCAAATAAATAAACGGATCGCGATTGGGCTGACTCGCCATTGAATGCCGCACAAAGGGCAAAAACCATGAGCATTGTCCAAATATACCAATGTAAGCCACCTTCAGTGACGTGTTCTGCATGGGACGTGATGCACCATACCGCCGCCACGATCACAGACATGCAAGCAATATGGACATTTAAAGCAATGTCGTCTATAATGTCTATTGTATGAAATAATACTCCAATGGAAACCACAATAGACCATGATAATGCCAATATTTTGGACTTGGTGTTACGTGCATCCTTTGAATACAGTATGATGAGCAAGACACAGGTCAAAATATTGGTAACAATGGGTATACTCTTCCAGACCACTTGTGCATCAATATATGTCAGCCATGAAAAACTGAAGATCAGTCCCCAGAGAAATAAACTCCATATCAAGGGCCGTATGCTATACATATAAACTTTAAAGAAACGGATTTAAATAGACGATATTTATAAATACATGTTCGGCGGAGGAGGCTTCTTTTTAAACACCTGCGCATGGCCCACAAATGTTTTCAAACCGTCCTCCAAATCCGCCAGGGTTAATTCAGAATTCGATTTGTCTGGAAATTGGCGCACAATTGCAGCCTGCTTGCTGTGGAAAATCAATTGGTTGGTGGAACCGCCGCCATGTGTTAATTTTGCAAAATTGCGTCCAAAAAAATCGCGAATGGCTTTCCTCTCGGATTTAGCACATTTCCACCGGGTTTCCTTCAGCTGTTTCGTAAATATATGTTCAATCATGGCGGCAGGAGGGTTTTCAAATCTATATACATACCCAAATCTCCTTTCAAGGCCAGCATTGGCCTCGAATAGTTGTTTCATATCATTCTCGTAGCCAGCCATAATAAAGATCACTTGCTTGTCCTGGTTGGACATGGCCTCCACAATTTCCGTCAAGACCTCGCGCCCATACATATCATCACCATCCTTAGCAGAAATAATAGAATAGGCCTCGTCGATAAAGATAACGCCGCCTTTACAAGACTCGATCAATTTCTTGGCCTTTTGCACAGAATGACCCTGATATTTACCCACCCAATCCGAACGCTTTGTAACGCGGAAACGACGCTTGTCAATGATACCCAGAGCATCCCACACATCCACGATTAAACCAGCAAATGTAGTTTTGCCTGTGCCGGGCTTGCCTAGCAGGAGAGTATGCACAAAATGCCCCTGCAATAACTTCAAACGTTCACGACATTTGGCGACGAACGGCGGATCCTCATATTCATCTTCAGAATCGGAAGAATCCTCTGCTCCTTGCATATGGGTCAACAATGCTAACAACGCCGACTTGGCATCCTCGTTAGGTTCATAGTCCTCGTCTTCTTCGTCGGACGTACTTGACCGGAGACGCGGACGTGTTCGCCGCTTCTGTGTCGTTTTTCGGCGACGCTTTGAACGACGCAAGGGTTTATTATCGGCACATTGTGAAATAAAAAATAAAACCATTTTGGCCACCGTTTCCTTAATTTCCTCATGTCCCACAAACTCAGACAGTGCCTTTAAAGACGGAACCAACTTTGGAAATGAAGAAGAGTGTTTTTTTAAATAATTAGAGAGTTTAGCAAATTGGGCCATCGATGTCATAGTCCAGATCTACAAACATATATATATTTGATTTAAAAAAAAATCTTAAGTGTTGATTATGTGCGAACATTTTTGCAAAAAATGGGGCGTATTTTTTAAGATCAAAACCATACTTACAAAAAACAAGAACTTTCATCATGAACAGTATCAAACTAAATATTTTATTAAGGAAATATGCACGTTGGACAATGTGTTTATGCTCGCAAAGATGAAATCGCTTTCCACAAAATATACAAAGCTACATCAGAGCCATAAATTACACGATACACTTCCAAGAAAACACAATAATCACTGTTGACAAAGATAGAATCCAAACAACATTATAAACTCAGTCCAAATTGCGGTGAGTTGGTTGGCAACAAACAAGGAGAAGTGTTCTTTATAGGCATAGACGCTGACTCCAAAGCTATCTGCAATCGTTTAGACATTTCTTCTAAAGCATCCTCAAAGTGTTTAATACGCTGTTCTTGCTGTACAATCTTTTGCTCCAAACGATACACCCAAATAGGCTTTTTAGGAGTCAACACTTCTCTCTGGAGAGGCGATGACATATCACATTCAAAATATATATTAATATACAAACAAACATAATTTAAATGGATTTTTGACTAAATATTTAGTACAAACGGACCACATCGCTATAACTAGAATCGGAAACTACCATGTCCGCTCCACTCGAACTGCCCCTCAAAAAAAGACAACGGTACGTCCACGATGGTCAACAGTGCCCGCCTATGAAGCGCCACAAGTTTTTAGCCAATTCCAGAGCACATATTCGCGCAACACACATCAAACATTGGGAAAAACACCATTTTGATCAAATGGCCTCCCATCAGGAACAATGGTACACACTCCGCCTCAAAAGAGAAACTATTCCGATAACATTGAAACAGAACATAAAAAAGAGTCTCAAATCATGGAGAAGGTACTATCGGAAGGGCGTTCAAGAAAAGGAGAAGGACGCGTGCGTGTTTTTATTGTGCTGTCTTCGGAAAAGTCCGATATACCGTAATCAAGATGTAATTTACAATATTCTACAGATGATATCAAAGGCGCCGCTTAAATTTTAATAGATTCATCAAAAGTATTTCATGTATAAAGTATATTGTATAAAAGTAAATATGGAAGAGTATATGGAAGAGTATATGGTATATTGTTAGTAAAACGGTCGAAAAGCGGTGACAAAAATAGCATTTTACAATGGTATCCGTTCATTGACCATAAGCGACTCGTGCGTAGAAACCACAGAGTCAGAGAACTAAGAACTATTTTAAATATTTGATCAGAAAGGGTTTATCGTCCCTCTCCACGGGCAAATATTGCGTGTATTCTAATTTCTTCGTCGTATTTGCTGCATATTTCTTTCTGCTTGTCGTCCAACCACCCCAAAACATACTCCAACCGTTTGGACTTTATTTTCAGTTTTTGCAGTACAGTTTGTAAACGTTTCAGTTGTTTTGACAATGCATTCTCATATTTTTCATCCTGGCCAAAGACCTTTTCCAGAGCTTGTTTTTCATTCGATTTCCAGGACTCACTAGTCTCTCCTATCAAGTCCAAGTCTCTCGCAATGTTGGCAGCATGGTCAGCGTTTAGTTTCCAACCGAGTGCGTTCATTTTAGCAACCGCGTCGTCGATTTGTTGCCAATACGACCGGAGACAACTCCATGACAGACAGTTCAAATAACTATGATTAAATTCTGCAGCTTCAAATTGTTTGAATGACATTTATATACAAATGCGACATGTATATACTTATGTTTTAGACATGGCTTTGACAATCAGATTCACGCTGTTTGAATCAGATTTAAAATATTTTGTTGTTAACAAGGTAGTTTTTATCAGAACAAATTAAACTACCTTGTATCAACAATTTAAAATATTTTGTTGGAATCAGAACAACGGAATCAGAACAAGGTGTAGTTTTTATCAGAACAAATTAAACTACCTTGTATCAACAATTTAAAATATTTTGTTTTTATCGGAGGAACATCGTGTTGGAATCAGATTCACGCTGTTTGAATCAGATTTAAAATATTTTGTTTTTATCGGAGCAACAAAATAGTTTTAATCAACTATTTCAAATATTTGATCAGAAAATTTAGGAGAAAATTGTTTTAATCAAAAATTTAAATGGATTTTTGACTAAGTACTTAGTATATTTAGTTATATAAATATTTAGTACAAAAGGACCTACAATATGAAATCTGCACTCAAACTTTTAGAGGACGCCAAACGCGAACGCTCACACATGTGGGAACTTTACCATACATGGTATAACAACCCAAAAGACACGACAATCCTTAGAAAACACCGGAGATTGCAAAAAACATCCAAGAAGGATATAAAAAAGGCTTTTTATCACGAAATACGACGAAAAAATGCCGCCATGCGTATGGCAGAATTACGAATAGCGGACCAAATGCGTTTCAACGTTTTGTCAAACCATTTCTACCAAAAAACCCTAGTTGACTTTGAATTTGGACGTAGAATAGTCGTGTCCTATTTGAGATAGAACCGGAATTACTTTTATAGTTTGGATTTATTAATATTATAACCACCATCCCCCTCTCGTTAATACGTGCAGAGCATACATATCTCGGACAGTTTCCAACGTAAAATCGCGGACGTTCCAGGTGTATTTGTGGCCGTCGTCACCTATAAACGTGCCAGACAGATGGAAGGCGTTGATCTCGACGCACATTCGCTTGGATTCAAACCTTTCCCATTTTTCGCCTTTCACTTTAAAAAAAGTTGGCTCTTCAAGACTGGTGAGACCTTTGATCAAGTAAGGTGGCAGTTTTTCCATGAACTTGTCTCAACCTTGGCCCTTTTGAAGACGGTCAATTTTCTGGGCATCCGACGGTTTGTATTCGCATGTTGTGTCCATTTGTCGCATTATCTTCGTCGAAATGGTCGAAGATTGTATGCGAATCGTATGGCTACTTGAATGACGATTTTTAAGAAAAACTAAATATTTAGTAAATATTATTTTACTGTACAATACTTTTACAAGCCTTACATTCAACACTGTATCGTACATTTCTTTTGGTGACCATGACGTGACGCGTGTCCAAACAATGGCTACAAAGCCCGTTACTTAATGCAATCATTGTCCTGGCCACATCCATTGGCTCTTTTAGCAGCGTCTGTTGATTTCGAATTACATCTCGTTGTTCCAAGAACGCCAGGTGCAATTTACGATAAGCTTCATTCAACGGGCGAATCGTGGCGCTGCACTCGGCGGCGTCGCGTCTCGCCTTTTCGTTGCGGCTCTTTTCAAGCGTAATGGTTTCCTGTTGATGTTTAAATACTTCTTGTTGTGCTAAACACAGCGAGCGCAATCTTTGAAGATCTTTATTCAACAAAGTTGTTTTTGATTTAAAATGTTCAATGGTATGTTTGGCCTTTTCAATCTTCTCACTCGCTCTCTTTGCGAGCGTGGACGCTTTTAGTGCGTTTTTGCGGATGGTTTCGCGCGCACTGGACAGTTCTCTACGGTTATGACGGTTTTCGCGTGATGGGGAACTTTTTGTCATGTTTGTTTGTCTATGATTGTATATGTAAGAATTTCGGACTAAATATTTAGTCCGAATCGGGAAATTATAAGGGGAAAAGGCGAAGACTAAATATTTAGTCTAAATCCTAACCTGGAATTATCGGATCCTATTTAGTGCATATTGTATACATCAAACTATGAACGCTATGTTCTTCTGTATCGGTGGTCGTTTGTCAGTGTCGGGCTCTAAATTTGAGATGTATTTGCGCCATAAGGGTGCTGGTGACGTGAAGAAGAGTGTTACGCGTCATGTGACCCACTTGGTTGTGCCCGATCCTGAGAATTTGGACCATGGGTCTTCAAAAGTGCAAGCCGCCTTGAAAAAAAATGTGACGATTGTGTCTGAACAGTGGTGTCGCGAATTACCTGCCGAGACGCCACCGCCTATGCTTGGATTCAAGGTAACTCTCGCCAAGAACTACAAGGACCAGAATGTGGACGGCTGGTGGTGTTCTGAGAAGCTTGACGGTGTTCGCGCCGTTTGGGACGGCAAGAATCGTTGTTTTTGGTCTCGTTCTGGCAATTTGATCCATGCTCCCTCCGAATTTGTGGAGCAATTTCCGGACGTGACTTTGGACGGCGAACTGTACGGCGGCCGCGGCAATTTCCCTCAGACTTCTGGCATTGTTCGCACGAAAGAACCGTCACATGAGCAGTGGCAGGGGCTGCAGTTCTGCGTATTTGACGCGCCGACGTTCTTCAATCATTCCTTCGAAGAGCGTCAGAAATATCTGTCTTCGTTGATTCAATCTCAGAGACATTTGCATTTGTGTGTGCAAGTTCAGATAACAAAAGCCTCTATTCCTCAACGTTTGGCAGAGATAGTCGCCGAAAAGGGTGAAGGCCTTATGCTCCGCAAACCAGGGTCTAAATACGACTTTAAACGCACGTCATCTCTGCTGAAAGTCAAGGAAATGCACGATGCCGAGGCTGTTGTGATTGGTTATGAGGATGGAACGGGAAAATATCGCGGTCTCTGCGGTTCATTGATGTGTGAGTATCGTGGCAAAATGTTCAAGTGTGGCTCAGGCCTGTCGGATGAGGATAGGCGCCATCCGCCAAAGATTGGCACCGTAATCACATTCGGCTATTTCGAACTATCCGACTCGAGCGTGCCGCGCTTTCCAACTTTCAAGAGAGTGTTTCGGGGACGAGTATGAGTCGATACCAGTTATATTTTATAGTTAATACAGAGTTTAATTTACATGGTTCCGAAACGTTAATTTATAGTTACTGCATTTTAGTGGCTTATTTTATACGAATCAATGAATGAATACAACAGGAATATATGCACGCCGGGGGCGGTTTTAATTATCGTCCACTCAGGGCCTCATACAAAATTTCATCAAAGGCCTGGCCTTGTATGAAATCGAGCATACACGTTAGTGTCAATTTCAACGTATTTTACCCATTTTAAGGGCTGTATGGGTTTGTATGTATGTTCGGAACATTCGACTACCTTTTTGTATTTATACCATTATATTTTCATACTACACGAGCGTGCCAAACATGTTATGTTTTGCAAAATTAATTTTTGCAATTTTTTGGAATATCTCAAATTATAAATAGAAAATTTCAACTTAAAAATCTGAAACCGAAAATGTGTTAAACAAGCAAGAATCACAATAGTTTACACAGACAGTATTACGCAATAAAATGATTTTTTGACTAAAAAATTATACAAGGTAGTCAGTGGTATGTATATGTATCGATATCAACGATAAAATTAGTTAAATGGATACAATCTGGTTATACGACAGTGGTATGGAGTTCATCAAAGGCCTGGCCTTGGATCAAAAAATTCAACTTCAAGCCAAAAATAAAGTCACGATAATGCGACCATCGATGATTATGTCAATAAAACGTGTTTGAGACTAGATTATGTTAGAATATGGCCAATGGTACATATATACATCGATACCACTCATAAAATTAGTTTTGCTAATACATTTTGAATGTATTACATCGTTGTGGATTTCATCAAAGGCCTGGCCTTGTTTGAAAACTGTGTTGAGGCCCTGAGTGGACGATAGGCTGTTCTATGGTTTGTGCTTGAAATTATAAATTAAATTTGAACTTGGGCTTGTGCTTGGGCTTGTGCTTGGGCTTGTGCTTGGGCTTGTGCTTGGGCTTGTGCTTGGGGTTGCGTTTGGGCTTGTCCTTTGCCCGTTCCGAAAGACGACGTGAACCTGGTGTTTGGGATTGCGTTTGTCCTGTGCAATCTCCATTGTCGAGATCACACGCTGCATTGTTACATAGAGTATCACATTGTTTATCACCTCTCCATGAGTGAAGGCAACCGCCGATTGCACATTGTGTGCAATCTCCATTGTCGAAATCACACGCTGCATTGTTACATACATCATCACATTCGTCATCACCTCTCCATACGTTGTAGCAATCTGTTGCACATTGTGTGTAATTTGCTTCACAAATATAGTCGTCCGAACCACCGCATGTTGTTGGACAACACGCTGCGCCTGTTCGATCGACGGGTAGTGATAGTGACACATTGGTCGCAAGTGTGGTGCTAACCCTAACCCAAAACGCACTGGCCTTTTCATCACACTCACTACACGGGTTGCACGCAGAAGAATCGACTTGTTCGCCAACCCATACTAAACAATACGTATTGTCAACGCAATCTTTATGACCCTTACATAAATAAGGGTCGTATGCAGGTGCCGGAGTAACAGGTGCCGGAGTATTACCATTGGCTGTAGTATTACTAACGTTCGCGGCATCATTATCGATGTTACCATTTGATGCAGGTGCCGGAGTAACAGGTGCCGGAGTATTACCATTGGCTATTTGTTCAAGAAGAACAGATTTAACAAAGTTGGAATCCCCGTCAGTATGACTACAATCGCATGAGTTTGCATATTCTGTCTTTAATTGTAAACACGAGTAATATTGGCTAGAACCAATATAAAAGTTGGAATCCCCGTCAGTATGACTACAATCGCAGGTGTTTGCATATTCTGTCTTTAATTCTAAACACGAGTAATTTTGGCTAGCCGTTGCGGTGGATGCATTGGTAGTTGGCCCATTAGTATTTGATATTGCCACAATAGTTGTGTGCAGGAGTGTCGAAATCATGAACAATCTAGAAATCATTCTGGTATTATAAAAAAAAAGCCATGTATATACTGCGGAATAGTAATTATATATTAGATCAGTATTAACAGTGGGGGTTAGATCAGTATTTTGCAAACTCAACAGATCAGTATTAACAGAGGTTACAACATCACCAGTTGGTGTGCAGAGACAGAGGCAGCCGTTGAAGCGGCGGCACCGGAAGTAGCAGCGGCACCGGAAGAGGCGGCGGTGGGTGCGGAGGCGGCGGTGGGTGCGGAGGCGGCGAGAGATTCGGAAGTGCCCGCTGAAGTGCCTGCTGCCACATTCGACACGGCACCGGCAAACTCAACAGTGACTTCAGCTTTTGAGTTTGCAAAGTGACTTAGATCAAATTTATTAAGCGATAATATATTTGAAGCTTGTTTCACTTCAGCAACACTTTGTCCACCGACGACTATGTTCATATTTTCAATTTCATTTCCTAGATTCTTTAAGCTATCTACATCAGTAGCGGTAATAGTTTTTATAGTTTTCGTGACAACAGTTGTCAGATCAATAGTATTTGATATTGCCGCAATAGTTGTGTGCAGGAGTCGATCTGGGTTCACGAAGTGTGTGATTTTATCTGGATATGTATGCAAACAAATAAACAAAAGTGGCAACCCGAAATAGACCGATTATGGCCTTCTATTGTGGCGAACATGAATGACGAACTAATTCTACGGTATCCGGAGGATCAATGGCCAAAACTTTTCAAATATTTTGTTTTAAAATTATCTACAACAAACTTTTCAAATATTTTGTTTTTACCCGATGACTAAAACTTTTTCCCAATCGTCTTGTTCTTCATCAGTATCATAGTTGAAAACAGCATCTACGTGTGTGAATTTACACAAATGATCCGTCGGCGTTGATGTTGGCGATGGAACCAGCTTCTTCTTGATATCTATCATAGTTAGCGTTGTCGTGGGATGTGTTGTGTTGGAAAGGCAAATGTATTTTGACGTGACCTCCCTTTGTTGTCACAACACCATCTCCTTTGTTGGAATGGATGTCCGTTTTTGCACCATGAATATTTGCGCGACCGCGCAAAGATGCAAACAAACCGTGAGCTCCATTGTGGTATATCTTGCAGTCGTTCAATCTTACTATTGCACCGTAAACAGACTGAACCCCGTGGTGACCATTTCCCAAAAATTCACATTGTGTTGCTGTAACATTGGCACTCAAACAAAGAACCATCCCTGTTTTTCCACAGTCTTTGACAACACAATTCAACACGTCAACATTGGCCTGTCTCCCCTCCAACATCAAACCAACCCCGCGTGAATTCGTGATAGCCAATTCTTCAAATTTTACATTCTGTTGGTTGACCACATCAAAACCACCATGAATTGTCGTTTTATCTTTGCCTTTGCCAATAAAGGTAATGTGGCTTCGGTGAATATTCAATACATTGGCCGGTGTCTTTTCCGCGGAACAGTTTGCGATTTTGTGGTTCCCCTCGTCCAACTCAATCGTCAACGGGACTCTTTTCTGGTAGTCGTATTTATCATAATAGGCGTTTGTGAACGCCAGTGCTTGCCTTAACGTTGGACAGTATTGTGGCACGCGTACATGTACAATTGGTTTCATCATGTATTTATTCATAAATACACGCCAATACACGTTAATAAGTTTGTTGGTACTACGCATAGTTGCGAAATCTACCACATTCAAAAAAGTTTGGCAAATTTTATAACGCCAGATGTCTTCCGTACGATGGTTGATAAAGTTATCAGACGAAAAAACACCGACTAAAACATTTCGTTTTTTTTTCTTTTTTTGATTTTTCCGTTGTATTTTTCTTTTTCTTTTTTTTGACTTTTTGACTTGGTTGATTTCAGCCAAACAAAGGGCTCTTTGCTTGTAATCTTCGAACACAAATACAACACAACGGCTACCACGATTTTCCAGGCACAGCTTTAATTTGGTCGTATTCCATTTCGCTTCAATACTTTTGATAAACCTGTGCCGAATTGTGACCACGTCTGAGTTGGCCTCCCAGATAATACCAGTGTCGGTTAATGACAGTTTTCCTTCCGCAGTCGAATTCCATCCTGTTAAAAATATGTCGTTTTTTACGATGTGTGTGCGAAAGCTTGACATTTTGTGGGATAATGTTCACAAAGCTTTGCAGATTGCAAAAAACAATGTTTAAATCGATTTGAAGACGTTTTTGTTCAATTACTTGATATTTTTAAAACTTTTAAAATATTTTGTTTAAAATATTTTATCGAATAGACTAAAACTTTTAAAATATTTTGTTTAAAATATTTTATCGAATAGACTAAAACTTTTAAAATATTTTGTTTTAAAATATTTTATCAGATCAACAAACTTTTAAAATTACCCAACAAACTTTTAAAATATTTTGTTTTAAAATATTTTATCAGATCAACAAACTTTTAAAATTACCCAACAAACTTTTAATAGCAACAACTTTGAAAATAATTTATCAGATCAACAACTTTTAAAATATGGGATAGCAATTTTTATGCAAATACACTAAATGAACGGTCTATACACATCTACAAATATTAATCATTATGGGTCATTTATTATGTATGGACATGGACCCATCAGGATGCTACATATTCTCATTTTTTTGTACTATTATTTTTATTCTATATTCACCTCGCCATTTGTTTTTTGTATTTTTTCCATCCTTGGTGTTTTTAATAATTGTAACCACGTAAACCGCAGACTTATATCCCATCTCCTTTGCTGCAGCTACAACCGATGGGTATTCTTTTTTGGCATCTTCCTTGCCCCTTTCCCAAATACGGCAAGGACGGCCGTGTGATCTTTCAATATTCTCTACATGTGTCAGGAATTGCAAATTATTGGCATAGTGATTGGTTGGATCAAAATCAATGTGGTCCACATCCAGTGTAGCGAAGGTATAATCTTCGCCTGTCTTGCTTTTCTGTTTGGCAATTTTTAGTTCGGCAATTTTTGCATTCAGTTGGTCTCTGTCGAATACCAAGGCAACGACACGATAAAAAAAAAGATGCTTATTCATCAACGTAATCCGAGGGCGTACCTTCTCTTGGTAATTAGTAATCTTTGCATTTTTACTGGATTTCGTCACAAATTTGAATCTTGACATGTTGCTGACCCAGTATTCGGTTTGATCGGACAGTGGTACATTCAAAGTTTTATGGTCGTCTTCCGTGACGGGTTTCCATTTTTCACCTACAAGATCGGGCAAGTTGTACCAGGAGAATTGCGCCAAGCAGTCCCGACCTTCGTATTTGATCTTGACCGAACTATTCCAAGTCTTATCTTTGGTTGCAATAGAATTGTAAATGTGAATTGATCTAACCTTGTAATCGATCATGGCTTGTTTGCGATGGGGATAATTTTTGATGATTGGCTTGTCTTCGGAATCGAGAAGGGGCTTGCCTTCCAAATCAAAAACGGTCATGGTGCAGGGGGTTGATCGACTCATGGCCCGATTGGCTCTGGTTTCGGCCGACAGAGTCGTTTTTCCGTGGTGTTCGGCTTTTGTCATAATCATACCGTTTGAGACATCATTGTTGGTTTTGTCGTTGTCAGTATGGTCTACTGGAAAG
>Ga0209091_10000422_pt1 | contig 40851 bp, 51 predicted proteins | sample ArcticOcean_MG_C_6_FD_187438 | JGI IMG/M metagenome (GOLD analysis project Ga0209091, IMG submission 187438) | Marine microbial communities from western Arctic Ocean - ArcticOcean_MG_CB8_128 (SPAdes) (version 2) | ecosystem: Environmental > Aquatic > Marine > Oceanic | place: Arctic Ocean...
ATTATAGTGCATAGGAACAGAACATACAGCGCATCTTGGAGTCCAGCAGAAATGAAGCATTCCGCAGGCCATACAGCGTGTACCTGATCCTATATTTTGAATATCAAAGCGTTCTCGCTTTTTAATTTCAACCCGCTTATTTGCCGAGTTTTTTAAACTGCGACCACTAAAAGGTGATTCGCTTTCTTCAATTGAACCTTCGCTGGTAGCGACTTCAAGCATACGGGTGTTCCGTCGCTTTTGAATCTCTAAAGCCGTTTCAAGGTCAATTTCGTTTAATTGTAATGACATATAATCCACCTCATGCGGCGGATCATCTGCGGCCTGTTACTGCAATTTTTAGCGTGATGCCGGTTAAGTCTGTTGCGTTAGCCGCTTCAATCATAGTTTTTCCACCAGCCGCTAAAGCCGCACCACCAGCGACAGCCGCGCCGGATGCTTCGGTGCTGTCACCCATACATAGAATCTTAACATTTGTAGGATCCATTAGGAAATTAAAGGATGCTACATTTGTAGGAAAACCCTCTTGAGATATTGAAACCGAGTCCACATTTGAAAGTCCAGTTTGACCTGCAAGATTAAAAACATAACCACCAGTTGGGTATGAATTATCTAATACTACATTTAAAAATGAGGTAATTCTGCTTCCTGATACGGAATTTCGTTGCTTTGTGATTGTTAGTGCCATACTCGCTCATCCTCTTCTATTTGTTCTTTGTATTAAAGTCATTCGTAATAAATAACTATTCTAATTGTTGCCGCAGAAGTCCATGCCTTTGCTGTGCTTGTTAATTTGATAGATACAGGGCCGCATACAAGGCCAGTCCAAGGGGTGGTATCATCCATGACGGTAGCCGCACCTGCACCATTAAAGGTCTTAGGTAATGCACCGGCTGATGATGCCCCAGAATAAACCACTAAATGGTTTGAGTCGGCATGAGTTCCGTCTGCTGTTGCCGCACCTTCTGATGTTTGAAATTGATATTGCGCTGTTGAGCCGACTGAAAAATCTAATGCTGAAATTGGGGCGTGAAATGAATATCCTAAATCATCAATAAGTTGAAAAATACCAGATGTAGTTGTTCCATCTGAAATAACAGATCCCGTTGCATCAACAATAATTCTATGAATTTTGCCATTTAAATTAACAACAGCAGTTTTTGTTGTTAAACTTGTTAAATCCCCTGCTTCAAAATCATATACAAGGCGATTAACTCTTGTGCGAGAACCGTAGCGACCTTCGCCATCATTTAGCGAATTCGCATTAATCCCCATATTTATTCACCTTGCAAGCGTTCAATTAAATCTATTTTCTTATCCGATGGAGATACCTTTAGCCCCATCTTTGAAGCCAATGACATTAATTTAGCGCGAGTCAAGGATGATAAATCAGGAGAAACAGCCGTTGCGTCTGCTTCAACGACCGGGGCATTTACTTGCATTGGTGTTGTAGTTTCTTCAACGGGTGTTTCTTTGATTACTTCTTGCATAGCAATAGTTTGATCATCGGGGTCTTCAAGACCACCAACAACCCACATCTTTGCATCATACTTTAGACTTGGTACTATCTCTTTTCTGATAAACTCTTCAGGAATGTCTGTGCGAGTCATTCCCGGTGCGAATCCATACTTAGTGCCTTTATACTTTATTTCAGTATAGTTGCGCCATCCAGCATAGGTTAGGCTTAAACTCAAGTTAAGCACCTCAACGGTATAGGATAGTCAATCTATGAACATCGGTTGCTGTGCCTGCGGCTGTCGTAAAGACGACAGTTGCGCCACTTGCATGAACAAGGGTTGGCGGTTCAAATGCGCCACCGTTATTGTATAGTCCAAGAATACCTACTACTTCTGCCCCAGATACGCCGACAATTGAAGTTGCGGCTGTTGCGGCATCTAAAGAGAAGGTCGTTTCTGTGCTGTGGGCGGTGACGACGAGATCCACTACTAATAGGTTCAACGCACCTTGCGCCACTTCACCAACACCTTTCTGTTGCCATGAGGTGCTATCAGGTGATGCGCCCACTGGTAGTCGTGTATCAAGAATAACCTTGGTACTTGCGTTTGCTTCTGTTATATTTGCATTTTCAGTCATTATATTTCACTTCCTAATTTTCTTTACTCTCAAGCGGTAATATCCCTAATCTTTCCATGTGCGCCATAGAACAGTTGCCATAGGTCGCCCATTGTGTGAAATAGACCCATTTGACCGAGACGGTTAATACCGAATGGATCGCCTGTTTCAATTCCGCTTTCGTGGTAAAGAGTTGGTTTTGCTGTGCAGAAATACATATAATCAGTATCAAGGAAATACATACGAGACATAGCCCCAGATGATTCGTTCTGAACATCTTTTGAAGGGATGATAGGTACACCGTTATAGGTAGCGACTACGAAGCCTGCTTCCATTCCCGGAACACCCTTAACACCATTTACACCCGGTACAACACGCTTCATTTCGGTGAAACGCTGTTGAGGTTGCAAGAGTTGTTGGATCTTCTCTAAAGTATCATATCCAGTTAGGATGACCTTTGGCTGACCACCTCTCTCCCAGATGTTACGGAACATACCATCTAAGATGTTGAGAGACAATGCTCGGTTTGCACCAGCCGCCCCTGCATCAACATTTGAATCATACCATTGTTGAGAACCTGCGCCTGCACCGTTTCGGGTGAGGTTATACATATTGTGATCGGTAATAGCCGATACAAAGTCTGTTGCGGTTTCAGTGAAAGAAGAAGAAGTTGCTCGGTCAAGAGAATCAAAGTCGTTTCCAGATAGAGTATCAACATCTTCAAGAAGCATCTTGTTAATGTGTTCTGCATGGTGCTTTGCCATTTCCATCTTCATAACAGCGCGAGCATCACCAAGTCCATCATCCTTGTCTGCCAAAAACATAGCAGTTTCGGATAGGTCAAAGGTGTGTGCAACAGTCATTGGCTTTGTGTTCACATGAGCAAATGAAGGCTTTGAGGTTTCAGGTAGTGTTCCATTTTCAGCAACACCGCCACCCTTTGTAATATCAGGCTTATCAGTAACGACTCTCCATCCAGACTTCTCCCAAGGCTTCTTAGGTAGTATAGAAAATGCGTTAAATTCCTGATTTAGTTGCGACCAAACTTTGCGGCCAAATATTGCTTGATAAGTTCCGGCTGTGCTGGACATTAGCGGAGAATCAGCCTTCAATAAGTCTGTTCCACTGTATGCCCATGCGTTTGCGCCTGCGCCTGCACCGTAGTATAGGCGTTCCATGTCTTCAATTGTTCTTAAATATCCTGTGCTTCCCATTGTATTCACTTCCATTTTATGTTTTACTCGCCCCTAAGTGCGCGTCGTGCGAGATCTTCTGCGGCTCGCCATCCGTCTAATCCTGTTCCCATAGCCCCGAATTCTTCGTGAGAAGGTACTCGGATTGTAGTTTCACTTGGAGTTGGAGTAACTGACTTCTGCAAATCTGTGTTTTCAGTGCGTAGTCCTTGAATCTCGCTTCTTAATGCGTTGATTTGAGAACCGAAGTCACTTTGCTTTTGGATTTGGATTGCTGATTCAGTTTCTTGAACATATCGGTCAGACCATTGTTTTTCAACCAATCCTTTTAGAGATTGCTCGTCACGAATAGCGGCGTATGCGTTATATCCTTTTTCAAGTGTTTGAGGAGTTAAGTCCTCTCCCTTGATAACTTGCTTGTTCCCAGATGGTGCGTTATATGCCATTCTTGCAGGTGAGTTTTGCTTGATGACATTTTGGTTTCCGCTTGGGCTTGGCAAAGAAGGATAAGATGGTTCGGATGCGTCTTCACCTGAACCGGCTGGATCGCCTTGTCCTCGGTGACTGTGGCCACCTGAACCTTCTTGTAGGTATGCTTTCTCAAGGCCGAAGTGTGAGCGCATAGAATCAAGATTGACACCTGATTCATGGGCAAATTTTTCCAGCGTATCTATGTAGGCCAATGCGTTGTTGTCGTTTTCTGTCGTCATACTATCACTTTTCTTTGTTGTTTCTTTTGGTGAACATTCACCGCAACCAGCGTCACACCCACCGCAGTAGGTATTTTTATCATCGCCCTTGTGGATTGAATCACCAGATTCAATACTTTCAAGAACGCTGTTTAGGCTGTTGCGAATTTCATTTAGGGCTTCCGAGTTACTCATAGTATCATCTTCATCATCCATCTTTAATATTGTGTAATTAGATTCAGGATTAATCCCTTTCTTGCACAATGTTATTTCATGGAGTTCTAAATCTGTAATCTCTCGGTGTGTGCCATGTTCTGGAGTAGTCTTTGTTACTCTAAACAATGCTTGGCCTCCGATAGAGAATGAGCGTAATTCGCCATCTCTTACTTGCTTTTGGACTTCGCGGGCTTTTTGTATGTCGTCTCGGATTTTGCATACTACAAATAATCCATGCTCATCAACCTCGGACTTCCAAACCCGATTATTAGTGTCAGTGTAGTTATTTACTACTTCACCGACTTGAATACCGCTATGTGCGAGTTGAACATTTCTAAATGCCTTGTTATTCATAAACTTGCCAAATGCCTTTTTAAGTGCAGAAACAGGGATTCTGTCTCCTTGCTTGTCCACCATATCAACAGATGCGTAGCCTGCAACAAACAAATCTCCATTGTCTGCTGATGACTTTAAAATAAAATCAGAACCGATAGCGGAAAACCCGACTGTCGCTTCTTGCATATTTTTGTAAAACCATGTTAAGGTATATGAAGAGTTTGCTTTGTTTAAATCAAGCAATCCGTTGAGATTCAGACCGCATAGCAGGGTCTATGTCCTGTTCAGCCTCTATTTCTTGGGTTGTTTTTTCAGGATAACTCAATACAGCCCTGCCACCCTCAACATTTAGTTCTGCACCGCCTGTTCCTTCTTTTGATTGAATGGTTAAGTGCATTACTGGTTCTTCCTCTTCTTCCTCTTCTCCGAGGTTGCGGTTTTTAGGATCTGCGAATGTGGTATTTTCCTCATCCATTAATTCTGTTGGCCCTCTTGGGGCTGAAATAGCGGCTTGCATACCAGACCATGCGCCACCATCAGGTGATGCGCCAATCCCTCGCCCCCATGCGTTTTCAATAATATCATCATCAATGGCTTCATTTACTGTCCATTTTCCATCTTTTTCTTCAATACCATACTCGTTACCATAAGTTTCAAGCATTTTCGGGCTTAGGGTTTTTACGCCACTACATAATTCAGCAGTAGTCATTGATTCTTCTTTATCCCTAATGTGGCGGCGAGCATGAATCATTGTATTATTCACTCCATCGCCCTTTTCATCAACACCAAGAATAGCAGGGGCGCGAAGGATTATTGACTTGATAGTTTCAAACTTTCGTCGCTTTTTTCTTCTAACCGCACTATGTAGTGGACTAAGTGTTCCTTCGGATGATGATGATAATGACGATGCCCCGCCTGCGGCACTTGCCCCGCCGCTTGAAGCCGCCGCACCTTCTTTCAACAATGAAAGAGCAATTGCACCCCATAACGGTATTTGGTTTGTAGCGTGTTTTACCAATGAAGGCAATTCGCAATCAATTGATTCAATATCAAAACCATCGCCATCATATGCCCCCTTTACTATAACTGGTGATAGTATTTCGGGATAGAAAAGCGTTATTTCTTGCCCCTTTACCTTTATTTGAGGGGTGGTAGGATATTGTTTGGAGATATTATTTTCATCAACAAAACGAATCCATTTTGGGTGAACCTCTCTTCCTTTAATAAAAGTGGAGGTTAGATCTCGCAATAATAAATTAGTATCTTTGTCTTTCAATTCCGAAATAGTTTTTTCTAAACCATCATTATCAGTTGAATTGTAATTCTTTGGCGAAGGAAAATGTAAATGTTCTGTGCTTTCATATAGAGTACGAAGGGCATCTAATCTATCTTCAAGAGGTTCAAGGGATAAATCAGAACCTTTATGCAATAATAAATCAATAGCAACCATTAGATTTCCTTCAACATAAGCATCAAAGGTAGCATCTCCTTGTAATTTCTTCAGATCATCCTTTACCTTCTTTGGTAAAGACATAGGCGTAATTCGCTTGCCTTTCTTTTCAATCAAATGACGCTTACCCTTTGGCATTTTTTGAACAGCCCATCCTCCACTAAACCCTTTTAACTTTGAAATATCTTCAAAATCATATAATGTATGTGCTGGTTCAATCAATGAGTTAAAAACACCCGTTGGCTCATAATCATCTGCTTTAATTAAATCCCCACTAACTAAATGAGAATGTCCATAAGGATTTGTTGCACCCATCGCATGAACATCTCTTTCTTTAGGATTCATAGGTGCATCAAGCATAGATGGCAAAGGTATGTGTTCTTCATGCACTGTTCTTTGCATTGTAGTAAATGGGCTATCTTTTAAGTCAAATCGTAACCCGTTTTGTTCTGGATCAAACCTCCAACCCAATGTTGCTGGCATTTCGTGACCCCAAACATCATTATTTCCACTCAAATACACTGGTGGCATTGTTGAAAGGGCTTTTGGTGAAACCGGGAAGAAATTTGCCTTTTCATCGGGGATTCTCATGCTCGCCATATTAGCGGCTTGAGCAATTTGTTGTAAATTGCCCCTTGCGATTGTATTTGATTCCGGATCAGTTCCAGTTAAGACTTCAGGGCCAAATTGTTTAATCACTTGTTCTGATATTTTTGAAATGTTGCCTCCAAGTGCCTCATCAGTGTGTTTAAAGTGAGAATTATGTAATTTCCAATAATTAGCCACCGATGCTGGGTGGTCTTCGCGATATATCCCTTGTTTTGGGTTGCCAACATCGGTATGTGCTTGCATAGCCCTTCCTAACGAAGTCATTAACAAAGCATCAGAAGGTACGGTCATTCGCCCCCCCTCTCCTTTGATTTCGCTTGGGTGTAAATGTGCTTGATTAGCAACAGCCGACCAATTTCCTCTTTTACGAGTATATCTATCTGAACCCGTTCCACCTGTTAAAGAAGGTGAAGGCTCTTTTTCGGCAATAGCGGGAAAATGACTGTTATGATGATTTGATGTTTTCATCGTACCTATAACAGAATCCACTAATTCTTTTTCAAGCCAACCTCCATTGAATATTGAGGGGTATGATTGCTTTAATACTCCTTTTAATGAATCCGGTGAACGGCCAACCCCGCCCCAATGTAAAAAGGGCAACCACCAATGATGATTTAATGATTTTTCGCCTTCACCATCCCATGCACCGTAAAAATGGTCGTCTAATTCACTCAAACCGGCATTAGATACTGGCCCATGCCTATCTGCTGGTCGCATCCACCATTCCGCCATAGGATTGAAACGGCTTTTCCATGAACGGAATGCACGATCCCATGAGATGCCGGACTTTTCTTGAAATTTATTCATCAAAGCCTTTGAATTTGGTGTGTTTTGATTATCTTCTTCTGCTAATTTGCTCAAGATCGTTCCAAAATTATCTCTATGTTCGGTTGTATTCCATTCTAAACCAAACAAATAAGGTAACATTCCTAAAGAAGTCATAAACTCTTGTCTTTTGTCTTCAAGCCATTCTCCTTCATCTGTAAATGCGCTTCTATTTCTATCTCGCTGGTATAAATCGTGCATTGATTCGGGGGAGTTGCCATAACTTTTTGAATTTCTATACAAACTGCTAATTTTCTTTTCAGCAAGTGAATCTTCTTTCAATATTTTCGCCGACTCTATTAGATGGTGGGCATACTCCGGCTCTCCATGTTGCCCTCCATGTAACAAGGGGCAACAACCCGATTTCAAGGATAAAGGGTGGTGTTCGCCATATGGGTTTTGTGCATCGGCCATCGGCCAATCATCCATTAGATTAGTTGATACTTTGGTTTGACCTGCTAAAAATGGCGAACCGATGGACATTGACATTACACTCATTGGCGAATCCAAATCCCTCATTTTATAGGGCTGGTCTATTGGTTCCTCAATCATTTCTGGTAAAATTGAATCAATTGGATCATCTGATTGCTTTGCGAGAGTAACATAGTCGGTAAAATCATATTCCGCATCAAGTAAAGTAGCGATTATCGCATCTGTCCTTTTACGGCTTAATTCTTCAACCATTCTATTCCCTCCTCATAGGTGGGGATAGATTTTTTCAAGTAAATCGGTAATATCCGAAACTACGCCCATTTGACCTTCACTACTTGATTTTTTAATAGAAGCCAGTGATTCTTCAATTGGGGCGCGATTTGGATTATTCTTATTAACGCCGCCATCATTCAAGTGCATATGCAAAGATGAAGAGTTTTTATCATAACCTGTTTGTGATACAGCAGGCATTTTATACACTTCACTAATTATTTTCTTTGAAGGTGCTTCACCCATCGCTGGTATAATTCCATTAGTTCCGTAACCTTGACTACGAACCGCCGGTTTTCCACCGCTTAAACTCATAAATTGGGGTACTTGACTCTCAACACTTGTTTCTTGAGAATATTTTACGATGATGCCATGTTCAGCGAGAATGTCTGAAGTAGTGTCGCCGGATTTCTTTTTATCATGTGACCCGACCCCGACTTCAATTACTTTTTTATCAGTTTTACCTTTCATACCGAGCGATTCCATTCTGCATTCAACGCATTTTCCAGATGGTTCAACACCTGCTTTTGAAGTTTTACCGCAACCATCGCATATGTATTGTGATTTATCATCTGCCTTTGTAAAACGGGCCTTTAATTCTCTTGCATGAGCGAGCATATCTCCTTCGGGAGTATTCATTGGGTCAAACCATTGGGGCATTATCCTTTCACCTGTCTTTCTGCGTCTTTCCATTCTTCTAATTCATCAAATCGTGATTTAGTAAATAATTCACCACTTCCGGAGAAGGGGCTTGTGGAGTCTGTGAAATCCGAATCAACGGTTCTGTTCAATGGGTCATATGTTTCGTCTGCATGAGGGGTTGTTGCTTTAATCCACCCATGACGCTTCATTAGCGTTTCAGGGTCTTCAACCGCTTTTAGCATAACTGTGTTTTCTTTTTCTAAGGTACTAACGCGCCCTCGTAGGTGTTTTAATTCCTGAATCATCTCTTTTAGAAGATTTACTTGGTCTGTTTCATCGCTCATTCAGAATCCTCCCGGTTGTGCGCCGCCTGCCATATCAGCAGGCATATTTTGAGGCATTTGCTGTTCCATAGAAGCACCCATTGGGTCTGGTGGCATTCCGCCGCTAACAGGGCCAAGAGGTTGCATTTGAATTACTGATGCGTGTTTTGCTTTAATCATAGCCAGTGGTTCTTTAATTGAAAGAACGGCCATTTCAAGTTGTTTCATATCCATTTGGAGTCCAACCAACACTTGCTCTTGAATCCCTGCTGAACGCTGGTCGTCAAGTAAATGTGTTAAACTGTTCATTTTACTAACTAAATCGGATATGGTTCTGTCCACTTCACTAAATAAAGCGGCGATTGGTGCTGTGCTAACAGCAGTTGTTGGGTCAATGCCCATCATTGGTTCTTCTTTCTTTAGCATAGATGTATTTTTTACAAATTCCAATGCTCGCAATCGGTCTGCGATTGAAGGTGTAGTGCTGTATGTCATGTCAATCTCTCCCATATGGATCTGTTTGAGTCCTTTGTATTGAAGCGCGATTCTCTCGTCTGCTCTTATTACTGTCATTATTGAAAAGTCCACTATTTGCTATATGGTTAGCCGGATATTGCTTGCCTTCTTCACCTGTCGGGTCATTCATGTTTCCATAAGATAATGAGCGTCGGGCCAATTTCCCCTTACTTCGTAATGGGCCGCTTGTTCGCTCAAATATGTGTTCGGGCGTTGCATCTGCCATATGCGCTTCCGGTGTATATGAAGCCGGTGTATCAAATTTAGTCAAATTGGCTTTAATTAAAGCCCAACCAAATTCAAAGGCGTTGCTCAATCATACCACCCGATGTTCGGTATAATGTGCCGTTGAACGGCCAACGCGACTAACACCCATAACAACGGCATTTTCTGTACCTGTATAGTCTGAAGCATTATTATCATATTGTGGTATGAATCCTAAAAATCGTGTATGTGCATCATTTGTGTTTGCACTCTTAGCAAGTGTATCATGGAGTTTTAAATCATCTTTTAGATATGAAAGAGCGTTTTCTGCATCAATCATATGCTTGCCAATTTGTCCTCTATCTCCATCTGCTATTGCCTTTTGCATAGCCTCTAAAGAAGCCAACGCTCGGCGATTCATAGCATCCATTTTTTGTAGTATTCCTTGGTTGTCCGACATACGCTTCATTCCTCCCAATCGTTTCAAGTTCATTAAACATTCCCCGAATCTTCAGATAGACCTTTTCGCTTTAAAGCCTCCTTTATCTGATGATTTGCCATTTTTTCGGCTGGTGATTCAAACCGGCGTTTGTCTGTTTTTTTATCAAAGCCAGTAGGCGCACCATCGTTTCTAATGATGTGTTCGGGTGATTGTCCAAGACTATTTTTGCCATCGGTATTATCGCTAATTGTTCTCAACGGCGGTATATCTGTATTCGCTACTCCCGCCAATGAATCGCCTATCGGCATAGATCCCCGACTCGCATTCAAATCTCTATTACTTTTCTGAACCGAACCGGCTTCTTTTTGAGCCATTTGTGCGGCTTCGGCTTCTTGCTGTTTTTGTTGTATTTCCTCATCAGTAGGTTGCCTATAATCAAAGTGAAGTATTTCGTCATCAATGCCATCACGCAAGTTTGCTTCAAATCCAGCCTGTTTCATCTGCATCATGTTGCGTATTGCCATTTCATCTCGGCGCATAGTCATAATTTCGTCTTCTTCTTCATGTGGACTCAATACCAGTTCCCATTCAGTAATTGTAAATGCTTCAAGTAATTGAGGGAATAATACGCGATTATAAATGGATTGAGCATGAGAGACTGACCTATTGCTTACTACAATTTGCATACCCTCATTATTCAGACCTCCACCTGTTACATCATTCATAAATACATTTGAAACGCCATAGAATGCTGAAATGCGCTGGCGAATATCATCCTTCATAGGTATATACTGCAATTCTTCTAAAGTGTCCATCATACGGACATATTCTATCCCACCACGCCCTGATTCGGTTTCAACACCAATAGTAGGGATATAATTCGGATCTCTTTCAAGGTGTTCTTGAATGTTTCTTGCTGTACGCTCAACGGTTTCAAGATTTGATGATTTAATTACCATCACACCTCTCGGCATTCGGCGTTTTTGATATGCTGAATAAACATAGTTATCCATTGAAATTAAGGTATTTACCTGTCGCCACATTGTAGCAACCGGACTACGGCCATATAATTTAGATGGCGACCATTTACTAATATGAATGACCTCGCCTTCTGTATAGACTTGACCTTTACCAACACCAGCCAAATTCATATAATGAATCGGAACAACCGGCATACCAGTCTTTGGGCATTTTTCCTTTGAATCGCTTGTCCTAAAAGCCCTATCAACAAGGCTCGTATATTGACTACCCCCGCGAACACCCCTCTTATCTGCAAGAATACGCATAAAAATTGGGTCTGCTCGGCTTATTTCCTTAACCCGATAAAACATTGGCTTCTTAGATTTTGGGTCAATAAAATATTCTTTCGTCAATACAAGGTAGGCATCATCAACAATATCTAAATCCATTTCAATCTCACGCAATACTTCAACGAAATCTTGGTGCATTCGGTTTTTAGTTCTGAAAAGGGCTTCTGCATATTCAATTTGAGAACGATCCGCTTTACGAACCTCCCCTGAACATTTTGTGCAAGTGTCCACCTGCTGTTGAAACTCTTCTGAACAAGTAACACACTTTACTACGAATTTAGGTTTCCAACCCCACCCTTTACGAAATGTTTCAACATTTAAATGATTAAGAATTGAGCGTAAAACAAGGCATTCGTATGCCGCCGCATACAAAGCCGGTATTGTAATCCCCTGCAATAATGCAGGTTCTTGTATGCCAGTTTGAAAAAGAGGCATAGTAGGCATAGGGGTACTATGCCGTTCCATATCCATTCCAATAGATGAAAATAAACGCTCTATCCGTTTCTTATCTGTCACTTCAAATCACCCCATGTTCTAAATCCGCTTCATTGATATTCCACTTTTTAAGCAAAATAACTTGTTTTTTAGGGCTTGAATGGGCATAGGTAATGCTTCTAATGGCTCTTTCATCACCCTTGAACGCTTTTTGAAAGACTGATGCTTGTTGGCTTTTTTCTTTGAGATGTTCATATGCCGAGTCACACGCCTTTGATACTGCAAAATTACCCTCCACCAAGATAGAAGAACCCTCCGCCCTAACAGCACTGACACCCATGACACTTTTAAGCGTATCAACATAAGCGTGTGAATTTGAAGATGAAAAGGGTAATATCAGTCTCGGCGTTCCCCTTGGGTCTAATTCTATTTTGCCACCAGATTCCCAAAGGCCAGCGATTAGACGGCCATGATCTTTTACAATCGCCTCGCCTCTTTCAACATCATAATATAATGCTTTTTTATCTGCAAAACCTCCATGCCCAACAGATGAAATGCCATAAAGGAAACCATGACTTTTTATTAATCCCGCTAACTGTGCAGGGCTAACAGAAACGCCCCTATCAACAATTCCCTTAGAGTTTAAAATACCCGTTTTTGCTAATATGCTTGAGGTTTTATTTAAAATAACCTGCTCTCTTGATGAAAGCCGTTGCGATTTATCAATGCGATTTCGCCAATCTTGATATGCTTCTTGTTGAAGGTCTGGTGTTTCTGAATCAGACCATGATTTTACAAACCTTCTAAAGTGTGTATCAAAGCGTGTTGCATTTGAATTTAGAATATCATAATCACTATCTGTTAAAGGTAATGATTTGACTAAGTTCGGATCAACCCCACTGAAATGTTTCAATATAGACCGGCGTTCAAGGTAAATTAAGGGAGTAATGATTTCAACCATTTCTGTTTTATCTGCTTTGATAAGCAAATCAACCATCTCCCCACTTGTAATCCCGAAGTTATCAACAAACCATGTTTTGCCAATATCCACATCTGGTTGAAGCGAAGTTCCCGGTTGTGCGGGGTTATCGCTGGGGTCGTCTTCTAATCCTTGAATCGTACTACCTGCAACCGCTTGAGATGCTAATTGCTGTTGTTGTGTTTCTTTTAAAGCGTCTTTTTGAGCGTTCTTTTGGGCATTGTTTTGAGCCGCTTCTAACTCCACTTCTTTTTGTTTAATTTCAGGGGTATTGAGAGTCGGCAATATTTTCCGAATTGCATCATCCCATGAGTCCACGCCAGCAACATAATTTATCCGCTTAAGCATCCGACCACCCCAACCTCTTTTGCCACGACTCGGCATCAAGTATTATGATGTTATCCCTAAATTCTTTGGTCGCCTGAACGCTTAATGCAAGAGCCATAACCATATCATCATGCCCTCCTAAACTCTCCATTCGGCCATTGTCAAGCATTGTAAAAGTGGACAATTCAGTGATTAAGGCATTTATATGCCTTCTTGTAGCCCCTTCGTCTTTGTATGGCAAAAATAGATGTTGTTGCTCAAAATGCAATTGAAGTGTATGAATTAAAGCCTCTTTCTTCATACGAGTCGTATTAAATGGTTTTATCGGCAAATCACCAATTTCATTCAACACTTGCTTAAAAGCCATAGCGAAATTGTTTGTTTCCAATTCAATAATGACGGGTGAAAAGCGAGCATTTAATTCTATTATTTTATCAATTTGTGAATTGAAATCCATTCCCTTTTCATGGTGAACATGAATGATGTGTTTCTTTCTGTTTTCATCCATAGCAATAACCATCATGCAAGTATAATCTGCTTTACGATTTGCACTAATCGCTGGATCCCAGCCAATATAATATGAATACTCTCCTTCGGTCATGGGGTAATACGACAACATCAAAGAATCATCCTTTGCCTTTTCAATAACCTCTTCAGGGAATAAACTTGATTCACTGGCTATTGGTTTGCATAAGTATTCTCTTGTAAATGCAATAGAAGTCATTTCAGTACGCCGAGTATTTAATGCTTCAAGCGACCATCGTTCCGGCCATAATGGTTTGCCGGATTTATCATCAATTGCCGGATATTCCTTAACGCAATATCCCTCTAACTTTTTCAATTCGGAATATAAATCAGTATATGAAAACGGAGTACCAACAATACATAACTGCGCTGTATGATGGAGAACAGGCAAAAGTGCGGTATAGAACCATGTGGATATTGCCTTCAATTGTGTTTGGGCTTCACTTGATAATATGTCATCTAATACTACAATTTGAGGATGCGCCCCACGAACCGCTTTACCAACAGACATAGCCCGTATGGATGATTTGTTAGTCATTTTGAATAATTGTTTTGCCCAACCCCTCGCAGGTTTTAGGTGAGCCAGTGCTGGCGTAGTTTCAATTAACTCATTCATTTTGCCCATGTGATCAATTGATTGATGCTGACTGTGTGAAAAGAATAATACTTCTGTACCGGGATTGTATGCCATTTTCCATAACAAATAGCATCTAAAGAATACCGATTTACCATGATCCCGACTTGCTATTACGCAGGTTTTTGTATGTTTTTCCGCATTATCATACCATTCGCTATGAAAATTGGCTAATTGAAATCCGCAAATATCTTCAAAAAAATATACGAAATCCCGCCGCCCCATCTCAAAATCCACTTTGGCGGCGACTTCACTTAAGCCCGACATTAAATATCCTCCAAAATATTAGTACGAGATTTATACTTAGGTTGTTGGTTTCCATCTGTATCTTCGGTGATTTGCGGGGCGAGCAAATGCGATAATATGTTTCTATTGAGGTAATCACCGGCTTCATCATAATTTTCTCCTCCTAAAGTTTGGACTCGTAAAGGGAAATTTGTGCCAGTTGAAACTTGTGCCAAATCCAATTTTGGCCGAGCATTTAACATATTGTGTAAATCTTTCGCATAACGGGTATTATCAAACAATGAATTACCGATACGAAGCGTATCATGGGTTGGGTTTTGTGTTTTACTCCACCCGCCATGTTCTTTTAATCTGTCCACCAAATCTTTAATCTCTATCTCTTGAGTTTCAGGGTAATCCAATGTAGGTAGTGGCCGCATTTTTGGTCGCGAGATGCCTGTTGAATCGCGTAGCCAAGCCCCTTTGCGATGAAGCCCCTTTGCGTTAGAAACATTCTTTTTATCACCCAATCCAAATTTTGTAGCCCACATATCATTATTATTTTCAACACCTTGATAAATAGGGTCTTCCATCGGTAAATCCATGTTACGCCATTTAAAGTTTCGTTGTTTTAATCCTTTGGGTTTTGGAGGTAGTGGCCCTCCTTCTTCATCAGTCCATTTTGCTTTACCACTAATAGCACTGACCTGACCCATACTTCCGGCAAATGGTCTGCCTGACGCTAATTCTGTCGGGAATAATAATGCTTCTCTCCCATTAAATCTTTCATTGAAGTTCTCGGCTATGTGTTGAGGCATGGCCGTATTCATAGAAATATGCTGTGGGTCAAGTCTCTCTCCAATAGCGGGGCGACCTATCTTATCAGTTAAAACGCTCAAATCAGTGCCACCATCTGAATTAAGCCATTTTAGATCATCCCAATTCAAGGATTTGCCAATGCCATCTTTACTGCCGGTTGTGATTTTACCAACAGTGTGTCCAAACTCATCATCATCTTTGACAGTTTCTTTAACCGTTTTAGCCGTTTTAGTCGTTTTTAGTTTTTTTTTGACTTTTTGGGTTTTGGTTTAGCCTTTGGTTTAGGATTGTTGGGTTGTTTTTTACCCATCACCTTTTCCACATCTTTATCTGCCTTTCCAGCAGGCGCATTTGCTTTCTTAGGGGCTACTGCACTGACCGTTTTATCTGGTTTGTGAATTTTAGAATTTTTGGGGTTCTCTCTAATTGTGTAACCGGATGCTTCTATGTCACTTCTATTTTCCTCAATCCATTTTATAGATTCTTTGTCACCGCCATATGCTTTTTGTTGGTGTTCGGAAAAATCCCCGTATGCTATTTTTGGTGTATTAGTATCGGTTGTTGAGTTAATATCAGCCGCCGTTTCTTTAGCCTTTGGAGATGCTTTTGGTAACTTGTCCGTAGGATTAGGTGGTTCTGGTGCTGGTTCAGCCTTTGGGTCTTCTGGTCTTTTGGCGTTTGGGGCCATTTTGCTTCGCACTTCCTTAGCGTGAGCCTCTTTAGCCTTTTCATCAACCTTTTTATCTGGTTTGATTGTTGTTTTCTTTTGAGTTTTAGTCTTCTTTGGTTCAGGTTTTGGTTCAGCCTTTGGCACTGGTGCTGGTTCAGCCTTTGGCACTGGTGCTGGCTCACTTGTAACGGCTTCTTCTATTTGAGGTACTTCAGAAGCGGGTGTTTCTATTACTGGTGGTTCTGGTGGTTCTGGTGCTACTGATGGTTGCATTGGTGCTGGTTCTGGTGCTGGGGGTTCTGGTCGCATAGCATCCATTCCATGCCTCAATGCCTCCTCATTTCTTGCCGCCGCTTCTGGATCCGCATCCCAATGGTCGGTGTTTGTATCAGCACCCGTCGCGCCCGAAAACTGATCTAATACATTTAAATCGGGCGTATTATCTTCGCCATCAGAAAGGTCAATGGCTTCGGTTGTTTCTTTAATTTCAGCATCAATAGGATCAATAGGAATTTGGCTTTAGCCTCATCCAATGTAGGTTTAGGTAGGTTCATTGGGTCATCCGGATATTGTTGATTCAAATATTCCTCATGCCTGCCCATAAAATCATCAGCCTCCTCATCAGTCACCCTGCCTTGTGCGCTTGCCTCTTGTAAAGCATCAATTGATTCGTTATATTTTGTATTTCTTATATTTTCATTAGGGTGTTTCCGAGTTCTCAAATCTCGTTCTTCAATGGGTGGTAATGGGGAGGCAGGCGTTGGCACATCGCCTAATGGCAGGGGTGCTTCTTCTGTGGATTGCCCCGGCCAATTTTGAGTTCCGTCTGGATTAATATACCCATGTTCATTTCTTGCTGTTAAATCCGATTCTGTTCCAGCACCAAAGTTAGACGGAATATTCCCCTCCGGCCTTTCACCTGTTATTTCTGGTGCTGGCGGTGCTGAAACCGCATTAGGGGTTTGAGCAGGTTTGATTCTTCTTTGTACGGTTCTTTTTGGAGGAGATGAAACCTGTGAAGGTCTTGAATCTATCTCTCTTTGAGCGAGATTCCATGATTCGGCGGTATTCCTGTTTCTTTTATTTTCCCGCCCTTGGCGAAAAGAATCCCGAATCCCTTTTTCCACTTCGCCCCATGCGTAATCAAATTCTTCCACGCCTCAACACCTCCGTAGTATTTCTTGCTGATATTCCTTTACGGATTTCAAATACGGATAATACTTTAGAATAGGGTGATGTAATCCTCTTTGTCAATTGCGATAATTCTTTTTTGCCTTGCCCTCTTTGATACTTATTCCAAGCCATACCGGCTAAATTTGACCCTCCCATAGTCATAGCCCCCAATAATGGATTTGTTGCAAGCCCTCCTTTGGTCTTTGATCTTTCTGTTGCGGCTTGCACTTGTGCATTTTTGGCATTAGTTCTTGGATCGTTTTGAGGTGCGGCTTGTCCTTGTTGCTGTTGGCCTTGACCGCCTGCCCCAATATTGAATACTGGATTCATTTGCTGGCCTCCGCCTAATGAATTTGTATCGCCTCCGGTCATTGTGGTGGGTTGTTGTGTTGGTAGCGGTGCGGCCATATTTGGAGGGGGTGGTGCTGGTGCGCCCATAGGTTGTGCGGCTGTTTGTGGCATTGGGCCTCCCAAGGGTTGTTGAGTTTGTGCTGTTGTTTGTGGCATTGAACCCGGTATTGCGGGTGATGGTGATGGTTGTTGCCCTGCGGGATTTGCAGTTGTAGTATTGTCGCCGCCTTGTTCTGTATTTTCAGGCACTTCGTCATTTTTATGAGTTGTAATTTGTTGAACCTGACTTGCCCCTTCAGCACCGTTTTCCACCTTTATTTTCGTTTCGGTATTGTCCGGCACTTCTGTTCCGTTTTTTCCACCGGGCATAGATGGCGTTGAAATTGGGTTTGTGCCGCCAACACCTTGCGCCCTCAAATGCGCTTGTTGTTCATCATGAGATGCTGAAAGACTTGCTCTATCTTGCGCCTCCGTACCAGAAGACCGCCCGACTTTTGAAGCGGCGGTTGGTGCAGGTGCTTTTGTCGGGTATATCATATTTGGACTGTTAGCGGCTTGGTTTTGGCGAGCCTCAAGATTTGCGGCTTGCCTCTCCTGTGTGGTTTGTATATCTTTCGCCCTTCCCGCCTTTTCGCCTTCTGATTGCATAAAAGCCGCTTGTTCTTTACCGTATCTTTTATTCGCATAACCCGGTAAATACGCCTCCCTGCGATTCCCGCCAGCATTACGCGACAAAAGTTTTTCAATATCATTTGGATTTGCCGCCATTATGCGAGCCTTAAGTGTTAAATCGTCAATCATTCAAACATCACCTTTATTTTTTGGATTTCGCTATGTTCCATTCCCCATGATTTAGCGAGATTTCGCCAATCGCCCCTGCTTTCAAAAACAGTAATTATATCAGAAGATGGCCGACGCATTGAAGCGGCGAACATTGAAACATCGGAATGAGAATGGATAGATAGAGGTTTGGTGGAGTCTATGCCTTCGCTTTTGGCGATTTCAATTTGAACGAATTCAAGAACCTCTCGGACTTTTTCAACCTCGGATAGATCTGATTTATTTAATCCCGGAAAGACGGATTCATAACCATATCCGAGGCGTTCTATGAAATTATTTAACATAGCCCCAATGCGCCCCTGTTGCTTCGGAGGCGGGTCGGAGGGATAAGAGTTTTGATTTTGAGGGGGTTGGTATGGGGTTGTATTTGAAGGGGGAAGAGGTGGAGGTGGTGGAGTTGTATTTGAAGGAGGTGGAGGCGGTAATGGATTTCCTAAAGCGGGTGGTGCTGATACAAACGGCTTATTGTGTTCTGGTTTTGGTGGTATTGGATTTTGAGGTGGGTGGGGAACAGTGGGGATGACTGGTGCTTGAGGCAACGGTTGAGGTGGCGTTTCTTGGACTGGCTGTTCTTCCGATGGTGCTTGAGGGCCATTACCCGACAAAGGTTGGCCTTGCGGTATATTTTCACTATTAATCCAATCAGGCGGCACACCATCTCTCATGTGCCATTCTTGTAAATCTTCTTTGAAGCGTTTCACATACGCCCCATCTCGCCCACTGGCGTTTGAATGCACATTAGAAAAGAATTGTTTTGCTTCTTCTTCGCTCATACCATGATGAGCCACCATATCCTTGATTTGCTGTTTTGCCCCGCCTTGCTTGTAATAATTATTACTTGACAAATACTTCATCCATTTTGCATCTGCTGTTTCGCCCAGCCATTTGTCCATGCCTTCTCTTGGAGGCTGTTCAGGAGTTTGCTGTAATCCTTCTTGGCTATATCGGGGAATTTCACTATATTCGCTATGCTGTAATCCCGAATGCACCGGAAATCTTGAATCTTGTTTTAATGCGTCATGTGCCAATTGGTATGGGTCTGCATTAGGATCTGCGGCTACGCCTTGCTTAATAGTATGAAAGAAGCGACTTAACATTTTGCCATCTTGAATATTTACAGTATTACGGTGAACCAAAGAAGGTTTTATTGAGTCGCCGGTTTTTACTTTAATGCCTTGTTGCCTTCTCAACATATCTAATCCTTCATGGTATGGTCTTGAAAAGGCTTCAGGTTCGCCAGTATAGGATGAGCGAATTTGGGTTACAAGTTTCCCAGAAGCATCAAATAATGGCACTTTTTCATCCAAGTCGCGTGTTTCAGCCCCTCCATTCCGCCATTGTTGAGTCACCCTGCCCTCCGCATCAAAAGCAAGAGGGAGATAACTGCCTTTCATTTTATTTGTAAATTCAATGGCCTTGTTAATATGAGGCGCACCTTGTTCCGCTAAATGGCGAAAAGCCTTATCATACAAAGGATTCTGTGGGCCATCGTGAAAAGCCCTTCTAATTTCATCTGGTGCTAAACCATGATCATATGCGTATTTTGCCGCATCAGCCTCAACCCCTGTAATTTCATCATGCTCTAAAGGATGAGGGGCTTGTTGGAGAATTTGCCCTGCTTCTGCTGGATTATTTGATTGTAAGACCGAATCAATAAGAGTTCGCAAATCAACCAAATGATAATTTTTACGAATTACATATCGGTCTGTATTGAAAACGGAATACATCTAATCACCGCTTACTTGTTAATTGATTTTGGGTTGTGTCGCAAAAACGGTATTTAGCCTGTTCTTCTTCATTTAAGTCAGTTCCACCTGTTGGGTCTGTTCCGACAGTTTCGGCAGACATACCCACTTTTGCATTTTCTGATAATTCTGGTGCGGCCTTCGTCAATTTGTCAATTTTACGCTTTAACTCTCGCAATAATGCTTTCATGTTTGAAAGGTCGGCTTGAGTTATTTTTACCGCCTTATTTAGTGGGTCAGAAGTTCCTAATGGGTCGCCAACAGCCCCCTCCATCAATCTATCTTTCATTGATGAAGATGATGTGTTGTTGCCCATTTTAGGCACTTTAGGTAATTTACTACCGATGACTGTTCCTCGCCCGCCAATACCGCGTGTGTCGGCGTGATGTGACATACCGCGAGGCATAGCCCCCATTGTCCTTCTATTCTTTTCATATGCCAATTTTCTTTGATAGGCGATTGGATCTCTTAATCTAAGTGGTATTTGCTCACTACGACCAGAACCTATTGACCGCATAGCATGACTATGGACATTCGGATGAAATGCTTGGCCTCTTGAAGAACGGCTAAGGTTGCGTTCTGCTGATTTAGCCCGACGCAGGGATTTTGATTTTGGCTGTCTTGAGCCGCCACCTAAGCCCTTCTTTTTGCCTTTACGCTTTCTTTTACGCTTACTCTTCTTCTTTGCCTTCTTTTCTTCTTCTTCTGATTCTTCATCATCTGAATAGCGTCGGCCTTTGTATTTCCTCTTGCCTTTGATAATATCGCTTAAAGCAGTATATTGGTCTTCGGATGCGTTTTTTTGTTGAAATCTTTGTTTTTGACTAATGCCATATTTTTCTAAAATCTCTTCAATTTGAGCCATAATCCAATTCGGCGGCATCATAGGCACACGCCCCTCGCTTTCACCTCTCACTGATTGTTCTAAAGTGCCAAGCCAAGACATTACCATATCTTGATCAATGGATTCCATGCTTTTGCTATTCATCGCATTTTTTACTTCTCTCGCATATGATACTACATCGTTTTTTAGAATTAGATGCGACATAGGGGTGTATGTGTCGGCGGAAGCATTCTTTTCTTGCCACTTTGGGTCAAATGTTTTGCTACTATCTGCTTCAAAGCCCGATGAATCAAAAAGAGCCTCAAATTCACCATCGCAAAACATACAAGTCTTGCTACCAAAAACTGTGCGATTACATTCTGTGCATTTACTATTTTCAATTGCCTTTCCAATGTCGGACTGATAACTGATTTGCCCCCCCGGACTTCTAATTGGGCCAGCATTAGCCCCAGCAGACAATGAACCACCATTAGCCATTTGCCCCATATCAACGCCCAGACCCGATTCTAACAATTGTTGCATTCCATCCATTTGAGGGGTTCTATCCAATACATCATCTATTTCTTCGGGTTTTAAAGAGATATGGGGGATAACTGCTGTCAATTCCCTCAATGCTCTTTCGCGACGAGACTTTGGATTCTGTTGCCTGCCACTTTCTTCATCTTCTGGTGTTTGAAGGGTATGGTGTGATAAACCGTCATTATCCTCATTTGGGTTAATGTCGTAGTCTATCATCTCTCGGCCATTATGACCGCCTGTGAATTCTTGTGTACGCGGAGTCCACAGACCTGATTCTCTCGGATTACTCATTGTCATATTAAATCCCCCTTCTCACTTCTTTTCTTAATACATTATAAGACCGAGTTAAAATCACTGGCAAAGAAGCATACCAGCATGATAGAACAGGTGTTTGAGAATATGATTTAGATAAAGGAATTAAAGTCATAGAGAATTTATTGAAAGACTTCATAGCATCAAGATAATTCAATAATTCGTCGTCTTTTAAATTATAAAAATACAACCGAATCATCATCAAAGCCCCAAAAGCCTCTTTCGCTACTTCTTGAGTACCCTCCACTTCAAAAGACTCCATAGCCGCCCCCCATTCTGCAATTACATAATCCAAAGCATTACAATAGGCAATTGCTTTTTCTAATGAATCTAACCTTAAATCATGTAATACATTTGAAAAAATCGTATCTTTTAACATCAATTGATGAATAGTTTTACCCTTTGCACCCTTCATTCAAGCACCCCCGCTAAGGCCAAAGCCGATCTTAACTCTCGCCATTCTTCAGGGGCTTTCTCCGAGAATACTTTTTGAAGCACTTCTATAACTGAAACTGATTGTTGCCTATCAACATTATCGGTCTTTTCCATCCATTTAGCCAATTCGGATAAGGTTTCACGAACCTCTTTATGTAATTTTATAGCGGTATCTAATTCCTTCAATTCAAATGTTTCTTCTTCGTCTGCAAAATCATTTTCTAATTTATCAAGAACCAAAGTAAAAAGCCGATCTAAGCGGTTCATGTTAATTTCAATACGAATTAAGGTGTCATGCGCTGAACGGATTGCTTTAGGAATTATTTCAATAGATACTTCTTTTTGAATTAAAGCGGTTCTGTGAGTATTCATATGTGTTGAAATAAGACTGGATGGCACTTCTAATTCTTCTGCCCAATCATCATAACCTGCGGTCTGATTTAAAATTGCTTCTTCAATGATGCTTCTTTCGGGATGGGTGCAAATTGGACAATTAGAATTACTATTATTGTGATATTCACTTGAATGACGGCGCATATGTCTATGAGTAGTGCCTTCTGCCCATCCTTGTTCTTTATCTAAATCTTCAGATGAATATACACCGGAATTAATATTTTCTTCTAAAATATCCCGTTCAAGGTGAGCGCAAAACGAACAGTTTTTTCGTGTCTGCCGCCCCCCCATAACTAAAGGGAATAGTTTATTGCTTTTTACCCTTGTGGGTATTACAATAAACGCTATCCTTTAAAGTCGGCAAACGACAGCGATTACCGCTTTTTGTAATTGCTTCACACTTGACCTTCTTTTTATTAAGTAATATTTTAATATCATCAGTATCAAAATCACCATCGCCGTCTTGATCAAACCGAGTTAATAACGGGCTATGCACTAAAGGAATACGAGTTTTGTATTGTCGCCCTCTATTGAAAGAGGTGTCACCGAAAGGAAGCATATTGCCTTACTGCAAGCATAAATGTTAGCATAAGGCCAAAAACACCAGCCAATAATTGATTGCTGTTCATGGTACTTCCTCTCCAGACAAGAATCGTAAAACTACATAATAGGAATGCAATAATAAAAATCATAGTCGCAGATTCAACCAACATTTTACTTGGCGACATGAAACTCAATGACATATCATATGGGTTCACATTCACATTATCTTCTCTATCTTCTTTTGTCATCTTAAAGCACCATCCCCGTTGCAACCTTTGTCATGTTTCCGTTTTGCATTTGATTACCAAGTGCAGAACCAAGCAAACTACCAAAGAATCCGGGTTGCTGTTGCCCCATCATTCCATTAGTCATTTGATGCGAATTTAACAACATTTGCTTTTGCTGTGCATTCTGTTGTAGTGACATTTGAGCATTCTGTTGAATACGGTTTAAGGTTAAACCGAGATTTTCTGGTGACAGTGTAGTTATTGACGAAGGAAGTGAATTTGAATCCAAAACGATTTTTCCAGTATCGCTATCCAAAGTGAAGGTAGCCTGCGTCATAAACTCCTTTAAAGAAAGGCGCACTACTTCGCCAATTAAATCAGCGAGCATTGGTAAATTCTGTGAAACAAGAAATGATCCTACGGGGTCATGTAATTCAAGTAAGCGGGAAACTGCCACTACTGGGTCATTTGCCATTTGTTGCATCATCGGATTTTGTTGCTGTTGCATCTGCATCATAGAGTCCATTCCGCCGCCGCCGCCGTACATACCCATTCCGTTGTTCATTCCGTTATTCATTTGCGGCGCACCAAATTGTTGCGTCGGTGTCGTTGTATCTTTGCTAAACCAGCCCATTTTAATCACTCTTTATCATTGGTTGCCCGTTGGGGGCATTTCGTTCAGGTTCATTTGATTTGCGGTCAAATTTTGATTCATAACGAAATTTGATTGCATAATTTGTTGTTCCGTCTGAAGTATTCTCAAATCAAATGAAACTGTAACGAAATCAACAATGCCGCTAATTGGATTTTCATATTGCATTATTTTTATACCTTTGCTATGCTCGGCATCTTTATGAATTAATTTGAAAAACGGTTCGTATTTTAAAATAGATTCAGGAGTGCTTCTGTTTGCTGATGATTTGAAACCACTTGTTAAAGCGGTCATTCCTGTAACTTTCATAAATTTAGTGCCTTTGCTCACCTTTCTATTCAAAAACCCATCTTCTGAAAACTCTTCTTCATCCAAAATACTTCTTAGTGTATGATATATATGTAAATGCGCTGGACAATAAGTGCTATTCAATTCATCGCCATGATCCCCATGTGAACGGGCATGAGGCTTATTTGGTTTGCCAGTGTCCTCATTGAACCAATATATGTCTGCTAACGAAAGAGAGGTTTTTTCATCTGTAATGTGAGCATAGGCATTATCGCCCTCAAGGAAACGGCGTATATCAACGCCACACATCGCACATTCATAAGCGGCATTATAACGGTATATCTTAAAAAGGCCGAGATTATAATTAGGAGGGCGTAATGCTTTCCGAAGGATTTTAATATTCTTTCTTCGCGCCTTTTTAGGATTATTGGGGTTTGATTTTAACTTCAATTCAACAGTAGGGATTACTGCTTCGCTTCCAGCCCCTTGAGAACCTGCATTGGCCATTTCTGCTCGTTGTTGAGCCTTTAACAAGTCATAACCAATCCCTGTATGAAGTGAAACTTGGCGCATTTGTTCATCTGTTAAATTGCCCAAAGAAACATTACTGCCACCCATGAAACTATCAAACGCCATCAACCCTCCCATAACTGTCATCCTCTTAAACTCTCTCCTAATTTATAATTCAGCGATTAAATCCCCAAAGATCTTAGTAACATTTATGCCATGCTGTGCAGATATTGGCGAAACCTCCGCCCTAATCCCTGCTTTACGCAAGCGTTTCAACCCATTACGAAAGGGTAATGCGATTGGATGCTCTCTTAACAGATTATGATGGTATAGTTTTTCGGCATCTCCATCCCACCAAATATCCATTTTGTTGATTAATAAGCAAAAAACTCTCGGTGTATATTTTTTAGATTGCTTTTTTGCTTTGCGAGATATTGCGGTACTGATTGATTTATTAGTAATATTATCTATTAAATATTCAAAACCCGCTACTGCATCCATAGCAAATTGTAAAGATGTTAAAGACCGATGATCGACCATGTAAATTATCACTTCAACATTCCGGCCCAACATATCTTCAACCCACATATTGCGAAATTGCGATTGACCCGCTATATCTGTTGTTGCTATTGATTTCTTTTGCCTCTCCCAGCGTATTTGTTTTCTGGTTGTTTTAGGCATTCCATGACCTATATGTGTGTAGTTTTTTGGATGGGTTGTCCTAAATTCAGCCGGAATGGGGTCTATGTCACCGGGTACAGTTAGATACTGATCCAAAGTCGTTTTCCCCGTCATGCTCGGCCCATAAATGCCAACCCTATACGGTTTCATAATGCGATAAAGAGAATGCAAGGCGGTTGCTGTCGCCATTAGCATATGCCCTGCGACTAAGGCAGAAATGCTCTCACTTCCCTATACTTTTCAACCAATTCCAGATTTCCACTGGTGTTAATCCTAAAACTTCCATTCCAATGAGGATTGCAAAAGTTATAACAATTCCCGAAAATAACGCCACTACTGTTCGCACCCATCCAGCAACCCTCTCCATCTTTCGCTCATAAGCATTTTCGGCAAGTATCTGTGACATAGCCTCGGCTTGTCGCTCATTCTGGGTAGTAAAAGGCCACATAAACATCACTCCTGATTAACAGGAGGAGTTTCTTCGTTTTGATTGGCATTTGGCACATATCCAAACTGTGAATAAGCCGGTGGGGCATTCTTGCCGCCGTTTGCCCAATATTGTTCTTTCTGCGCTCGGCGTTGTTGAAGGCGCATTTGAGAACGCATCCATTTTTCAGTTTGGTTTTCTCTTGAAAATTCAGCCCTCATAGCCAAAGAATCTCGGACTCCGCCCACATGAAACAAAACCATTGAAGCACATAAAAATCCAAATGTAATCAATCCATATTGAAGCCCCATCTGTGAAGGGTTTGCATCTGGTAAATACCAATCTAAATGTGAAATCGTTACCGCACAAGCAACCAACAAGGCTTGCCATAGAAGCATCGCTATCAAATTAACATCAATGCGGTTATTGTCTTGATCCAAATGAGGGGGCATTTGATACATACTCGGCTTTTCTTTATTCGGACTCATTCATCATCACCTTTTTCTTGCTTTGTTGCTTTAAAATATAAATCTAAAATATGATTTACAAAAGAAGACTTTGATTCCCTGCCTCTTTCGTCTTCCATTTGAATGAATAATTCATCTCTCATTACTACTGACACATGATGCCCCATATAGAGGTGTCATACATAACACCCTTAAGAGCGTTGTGATTAAGAAGGAGAACCTTGTGAGGGAAGTTAATGCCGACTCCAGATATAAGAACCGCAACAGCAATAATGCGCTCATACAAAGCCGCACTATCCGCTTCTGCTCAAAACCCATCTGCTCTTGATTCTTGGGTTGAAAGAGAAGCAGGTGAACATTCTCGTAGCCGAGATTATCCACAGGAGGCGGCTGTCGGACTACTCTCTTTTATGCAACACCCGCTATTTGCTTCAAACACACTATCAACCGACGAAGCCGCATGGAGTCAAATAATGAGTCAAGCGGAACAAATACTACAACAAGAAGTCTCATGGGTTAGTGATCAGGTGCAAGAAAATAATAATACGGTATTTATTCGTATTTTTTCATCCGATGTTCAATGGGTTCAAGCATGGACTCAAGCAAATGGCAATACGCTACACCCTGATTCATATTTACTAAATAATCTAATTGATGAATACATTAATGAATCTGGTTCAACCCAAACTCATATGCGTTATTTTACTTGAGAGCATTTAAGTATCAAAATACATACGGCAACATAAGGGTCGCAGGTTTTCTTCACCGATTTTCTTCTCGGTTGTCTAAACAACGCATTTCTCCGCTTTTCCCTGCGGCTCTTACCTATTTTGATAATTAGACCACTTGTTTTTATTATCCAATCTGCGTGTAACTTGATTCATTACGGCTTCACCAGCCAAAGGAGATACTACATTACCCAAAGCCTGACCAATGTTTTTATCATTTGGATTATTTATATCACCAAGCATAGACAAATCACGACTCGGATCCATGCCATTGTATAATAGTCTTTCAGGATTAGTCAAAAATCGTGTATCTGTTACGCCAATAGGATGATGTGTTTGACTCCAACCAGTTTCATTTAGTGGCTTTAAATGATGCAAAGAACGCGAAATACTGCCTCCTTCTGGATAAGCCTTTTTACCTCCAATCATAATTTTGTTAGGCCAAGTATTCTTTTTATGGCCTAATCCTTCAGGCCAAACGGCATCCCTATTGCCGGGTCGCCATGTTCCACTATCTGTCAAAGATGGTATCGTGGATAGATATTCTAAACCTTCACTTCCTAAACGACCTTCAGATACCAGCCGGGCTAACCTCTCCGTTCTTGAATCTGCCGCGTCTGCCCAATCGTCTTTTAACCAAGGCATCACACTATCAATGGTACGCTGGTTTTTTCGGTTAAACTTAGGTGTTGGTGTTTCCCATCCATCACCAAAGAAAGCCCTATTTCTTGTTTGAATGCCACCATGTTGAGCCGCACTAACATTCGGCATACCAATCAAACTGGCAAATTCTTCACTTGGCATTCTCCATTCACCTCTTTTCAAACTTTTTAGGTTCTCACCCGTTGGCTTCAAAAATGGGTTTTTAAAGTTTGGCGTTTGTTCGGTTGAAAACGATACTTTGTCCTTTCCTAAAAGCCGTTGCAATTCACGCCATGTATCTTCAATTCCATTCATATGTTGCCATGACAATGTATGACTCTTCTTTTTAGAGCCACGCGCACCAGATAATTCGGTACAAAATGGCGAAGCATGATAATGTAATTGGCGACCATCGGCTAAATCAGCGTATCTTTTAGCGCGAGCCTTTGGTGCGCCTTCGCCCCCATCGTTTAAATCAATTACTGCGTGTTCCGCCTCACTGTCTTTATTATGTGCGGCATTCGCCATCAAAACCTCTTTCCAGTTATCAACTGATATTGCAGTATCAACATTGGCTCGTCTAAAACCTTCTTCTGTTCCACCTATGCCAGCATACTCAACGGCGGCGACAATATCATCTCTAAGTGGTATTTGGTCTTGACCGTAATGGTGATTGAATGCACCCATTATATCCCTTGCATTAGCACGATCCCATGCTTCAGGTGAATGCGCCCTGCCTTTTTCATAGCGAGCCTTCATCAAACTCCACCCATGTTCAAACGCTTCACCGGCCATACCCCGACGACAACTCCTTTACTCTTTTACCTTTTTCATTGAAGAGGGTGACTAATCTCTTTATCGCCCAATGTCCAACGAAGGGCTTTAACTACCCCTTCTAATCCTTTAAAATTGCGAATGTGTGCTATCTTTTGCTCGCGGGATAATCCCGATGATTGTAATGCTACATGATGTTCATTCTTCTTCTTTTCTGCCTTTTCAAGCATTTCATAGATAGAATCATAACTGCGGTCATAGGTGAAATTGCCTGCAATCATAAGACGAGGGCGGCAACCTCTCCTTAATTATATTTTCTCTAACCAAAAAAGGCGTTGTCATAAGTCAAAGGCTTGAAAACGGTATTGGTGACAGCCGGTGCGCCCTTTTTGCCAGTATATTTTATACCGAGGGGAAAGGTATTTTGTAGTTTTTCGTGTACGGGTTCAAACTGATATTCGCCATTTAGATCTGTATAATGCTGATTCCCTAATTTAGTGTATTCATAAGGATATGCTCGCGGGGCTTGAACATTATCTTCATCTGTATATCCATTCCGAGGCATTACTGCGCCTGATAATTCATCACTATCAGGTTCTCTCCACCCAGTATAGGGTTGTGTGAAATTAAAATCGCCTAATACAGTTTCTAAAACTTGTTTTGGGCTGTTAGGTGAAACCCGATAAGCGTTTATATCGCCACCACTTGTTAATTTATGGCCTAATGATTGAATTGTCCTTTTGCCAGATTGAGAATATGTGTTATCGCCAATCATGCCCTGATCTTGAAGCATCGCCCCCATTATATGCTGTCCAAAGCCTTGACCGCCAAAACCGGGATTAACCATGATCTCATCTATTTCACCTTCATCTGGAGAGATTGTACCTGAACCCGCAGACACCCACCCATCATCACCCCTACTATCAATATAAGCGTCTATTGGTGCAACACTCTCTCCGCCATTATTGTTTAACATAGCCAATTCAAAGGTATCGGGCGGAACATGATAGCCTCCCTGCCGCGCACCGATTCTTGATAACACATTAGAAGGGTGATCAAATAAACTCGGATTACGAGAAAACTCTCTTATTAATTTAGGCAGACCTTTTGTTCTCGGCATAGTATTTGAAAAATATTCATCGTTATTGTGTTCCAACCATTCGCGCCTCGCTTCCACAAGTTTTCGGGCAACTTCAGGTGATAATCCCATTTCATAGGTTCTATCGCCTTTGTTTGAATACATACCACGACTTTGTCGTTGTTTTGTACCTAATTCATCTTCGGTATAAGGTAAATCGGGTAGTATTGCTTTTAGCAATTCCCAAGCGGTTTCAAACGCCGTCATAGGTCATCCCTCACTGGCCACTCTTCACGCTCTTTCCACATATTCTTTGCGGAGGCTTTTTGATCTTTTGAAGGGGTTAATGCCATGCCTTGATTTTGACTCATTAAATAAGCGATAACATCATACAAAGCAGGCGCATAACCCCTGCCTCTCACATCTTTTTTCGTTTCAGTCCATGCTGGATTAGGGGGTTTATAGCCATCAACCCAATGAACGCCCGTTATTGATTGGCGAGTATCGCCGAATTTATTCCATTCATCATCATGCGATAATTTGCCTGTTGATTCCCCCCTTTCACCAATACGCCCACTATAAGAATGACAATCTTCTCCCTCGCGATTTTTATGTGTGTTATAATTAGTATAAAGCGGCAAAATCTCGTTTGTCTTAGGGTCTTGAAACAATGATTTCCATGATTTATCTTTGTTTGGCGAAGTTTCAATTTCATGCAGGGAATTAGGAACGATGGGCATTTTCATTAAAGCCCAAGCGGTGGCAAAAGCCGTCATTCTATCCCTCCATACGGGTTATTCTGTTCCTTGCATTCATTCCATTGACGGTATATTTCGGGAACAACCTTAACCCAATCATGGTTCGGCATCGGTTTTCTTTGCCTTTGATTGCGTTCAATCATTTCAACACATTCGGTCACTTCATTATACAATTCATTACAAGTCATACCTTTCCTAAACCATCTCTCCAAAGAAGGTCTAAATTGAGAACAACATTCATCATCTCCTGTATCAAATGAAATATCAACGATTTGCTCTTGTTCCAATTTTGGAGGCATCATCATCAATTTGAGCAAGCCCCAAGCCTCGTCAAAGGCCGTCATTCGTCACCCTCCATATCAGGGAACGGAATAATTGGAAACTTGGATTCTTCGGTTGGCTTGAAGAATGGGGCGAGATGTTCAATCAAATCGGCCACAGCCCCATGATCATTTATTTCATCCGGTATTTCGGGTTTTACATCAGGTTGCATTTGATACTCAAATTCCTCGTTCTTTGCCTGCCTCCATTCCATTTCATTAGCCCAGCAACCCCTACAAAGGGATAAAACGGATTCGTTATAGCCAGCACTTAAGCGCAACTCGCCAACCAGTGCCTCATCACCGCAACTATCGCATTGACCCATGCTCTTGAGTAAAGACCAAGCGGTGTCAAAAGCATCGCTCGGCATAGACTGATGCAGGCTCTTTGTTTTTATGAAACCTTTGCTAACAATGACCTTTTCTAATTACCGTTTTTATGTTCTTCAAACAATGGTCGCAATAACGAGATTTATGGCTAAAATCATCATTTTCTTCATCTTCATCTATGATCTTAATAAAAACTATGTGGGTGCATTTCAAGGCGCAAACATCACAATAGACAACCGTTTGCCTTATGTCTTTTACAATCTTTTTAAAAAAACTAAAAACCCCAATCACCGCCGAATAATCTCTTTTGCCCCGATGCCATGCCCGTTATATCTTTAATTCTTTTTGGCATCAATGAAGCATATTCTGGATTTAATTCACACATTATGGATTTCCTATGGTGTTTTAATGCTACTGCGGCAGTAGTGCCTGAACCGCCAAATGGATCAAGGACTGTGCAAGGGATTGAATCTGCGTTGCATTCACACCCCACCTCCCATCCTTGCTGAACCGTTTTATTTGGGGTGATGGTCTTCTTTCGTGATACCAAAGCCCCAATAGTATTATTCTCCCCTGCGCGTGTGGACTCATTATCTTCTCGCCCCTCTAACCATTCTGTATTTTTATACCCGCAATTATTACAACTTTTATGCTGTGTCGGAATTAAAGTATCACACATTGGACACGCTTTACCAATAATGCGGGAATACGGTTCTCCACAATCGCCACAGCACCCCTTTGCCGATGTTCCGGCCAGTATGCAGGGTTCAATCAGTTCAGGAGGATATACGGCGAAATGTGAACCTTTGAATGCTTTTGGTGATACTGTCCACACCGAGCGTTTATTCTTTTTCCCCGATTCTTTCATTTTAGCCAAAGCCCTCTTTTTGACTGTGGCTGGTGTTTGTTCACTCATCCACCCCTTTTTGTAATCCTTCAAATCCTTGCCTTCATAACTCCCCTGCCTATTAGCACCGGCAGAAGCAAGTGTTGATTTCAAAGGTTCTTTTATGGCTTCATTATCATAAAAATAAGATGCCGACTTCGTTAATAAAAATACATATTCGTGGTTTTTAGTGCATCGGTCTTTAACAGACTCCGGCATACAATTTGGTTTAGCCCAAATAATGTCTTGCCGCAACCACCACCCATCCCGTTGTAATGCCAAAGCGACCCTCCAAGGAATACCAATCAAATCTTTATCTTTCAAATAATCATGGTTTTTAACACAGGCTCGCTTTCCATCTTGTAAAGCCCCCAATTTACCATCGTTTCTTGTACCACCGAGCATAGAATGTTCGCGGTGTGAATAACGGGATTTGCCACTTGCATATGTATCACCCAAATTTAACCATAATGTGCCATCATCTCTTAATACCCGTCTAACTTCACGAAAAACATTAACTAACTTTTCAATAAACTCTTCAGGATCCTTTTCAAGCCCTATTTGCCCATCATTCCCATAATCTCGCTGACCCCAATAAGGGGGGCTGGTGACACACATATGCACTGAATTGTCTGGTAAAGAGCGCATTGACTCTATACAATCGCCTATAAGCACCTGAATATCTTCACCATGTTTAAAATCGTCTTTATCGTTTCTCATCCCTCATCACTACTCTCTCCGCAAAAAGAACGGGGTGGATAAATTGGCATAAAGGCTCTCTTTTTAATTTAAGTCAAGAGGCGGTACTCCACCAAATCGCTTGCTCAATTTTGCAAGTATCGCACCTTTTAATAACTACGGGAGTTTTACATTTACGACAAACAGTAGCATACCTTATTTTGTCTGGTAACTTTAACCTCATTTTATGCTTGAAGGTAATATAATTCATTCGCCCTTCCCCCTTAGCCCTTCCCAATGAAGGCGTTGCAAATCCTCTTCATCAGTGAAGAATACTGCACCTTCGCCTAAGTCATCAAACATAAACCAAACAAATGCAAACCCAATTATAAACGCTAAGATGAAGAAAAACCACAGACCCATATGGCCAACCAAAGCGGTGTTAAAAATAAACCTTGTGGTTAAAAGCCCTCAACATTCCATCTGGGTCAATGCCTTTTCGATCATACTGCGCCCCCCTTTTCTTCTAAATGCCTTTGCATCATCTCTTTTTTCCAAGTATCTATTTTATCAGACCAGTCATCGTAATGTTTCCAATCCACATCAGTTTTGAAGGGGTTATCCATTTGGTGATCGGTAGGGCGGGGTGGCCCTCGTATCGCTGTCAATAGATTAGAGGGAATGGTGGTGGTTGAATAGTTTTGACCAGATTCGGGCGGAGTCACCGCACTTTGAGGGAATTGGAGAAGAACAGGGTTGCCTCTTCTTTTTTGTGTCCAACCTCGTTCTCCTTCAAAATCAGGTGGCTCATTATTATATCCCTCCGACCTAATCTTTGAAAATGAAATTGCTTGTTTTGGAGTCTTGCTATACCAAACACCGGATTCAGAAAACATATCTGGACTTTGGGGTTTTAATCCCTCTCGCATTATTTCTTCAAGGCGATCATCTGTTGTGCCATGATACGGGGCTTTTTCTATCACATCGCCGGAATGGGGGTTACGATGCCCAACCCAGCCATATTCGTAAATTGAATCGCCATGTGTGTATAGGTCATGGGCATTAACCATTTCTTCAACGATTCTATAATTGCCGTCAAAATAAGCATCGCCATGCTCTCGCGCATAATCTTCTGATGTAGCAACCCAATCACCTTCATTAATACAAGGTTCACCGCTTCCGCCAAACACTTCATCGTCAATATGTTCAGGGATAGCGCGATACACTTTTAATTGCTCATAAGGCGCACCCCTCGTTTGATGCAAAGCCGCCATTGTATCTCGGAACATTTCTGTATGTTGTTCTTCTTGATAATCGCCCACATAATAATCCGGTCTTTCGTGAATATCGGGCATAGCCTGTTCTGCTCTCCAAATTGGTGTTGAACCAATAGTGGGGGCTTGGTCTTCTTGATATTTCATCAAGTTCCACGCTTCGTCAAACGCCGTCATAGACTCCGCCTCCTTTCTAATTGAGCCGACGCTATTTCTTGAACGGCATCATCAGTTCTAAATTGAGAATGCGACCTTAATTGATTCCATGCCCGAACAGGATCGGTGTGTTGAAGCAAATTAGCGGCCCATTCGGTAGCCCTGTGATACGCTTCTCTTTCATCCGGCATACTCATTAAAGGAGTTTTAAAACCTTCATCTCTTAACATCTCATGCACCGCTTGATGCACCGCTTCATGCCTCCCTGTGCTTTGCATACCATCAATCAAATGACTCTCCGTTTTTTGGCTTAAATTATCCCATTCATTAGGATAACCCATCATTCGCAGTTCACTTAAATTGATATTTGAACCCGCAGGTTCTTGGGTGGTAACTAAACCATGAACCGGATCACGCATTACTTTCTTTGTGCGGTAAAAATCGTTTTTAGCAGGGTAGTTACCCGCCAACGGCCCTTCTCGTTCCATATCAGCCCTGCTTTGAATGCGAAAATCCTGATAGCCTTCGGGGTGAATATGATGCTCGCCTTGATTAAGTCGGTTCAGTGGTGGCCCACTCTCCTTTACAATGCCCCACGCTTCTTCAAAGGCGTTCATTCTGACCCCTCCACACTGGCGGTTGCTCTCCGCCTATTCTTGCCATGTCGTATTCTATATCTCCTAATCTCTTTCGCCTTTTCCCTGCGGGCAACTCATCAGGATATTGATAAGGTGGTGCAAAACGATGGTCTTCTATGCCTTGATTCTTCATCCACATCAACCTCCCACGCAGGTTTTGATTCATATTAGGAGTCGGAGGTCGGCCAAGAGCGTGTAAAAGGTCATACATCGCAGTTCCCATTCCTCTCCGTTTAAAAGCACCATCAACATTCAAATCATCTGTCGTGTTTCTTCTGTTATACATAAACTGGTCAAGGTCAAGGTCAGGGTTTTGCCCACCGAGCATAGTCGCCAATTCAATCAATGCTTTGTCATCAGTATTACAATGGCGTTCAACCCCGGTATAATCAGATAAAAGTTCAAGGTATTCCTCTTCTGAAAGATTATGGCCGCCGTATTCTTGTAGCCATTCTGCGGGGTCATCATACTCTAATTCGGCAGGGCTAACGGTGGCTCTTGCGAGGGGAAGGCGATTATCGCTACTGCCGTCTTCTTTTGGAGGGTTCCTGATTTGAACCACTCCCTCACCAATGCCCCACGCTTCGTCGTGAGCCGCCCCAGCAGTATAAGTCATAGGATAGCGAATGCCCGTTTTAGGATCAACAAAATCAGCAGTAGCCCTGTCGTCTCCCCATTCATTAGGGATTCTTTTTATGCTGTCCATGTCCAACGGGGCTTTCATCAAGTTCCACGCTTCGTCAAACGCCGCCATTATTCATCACCGGCCTCTATTCGCTCTCCTAATCCCCGCCACTTTCGCTTCATATTTTTGCGCTTTCCACCGCTATTTTTACGCCACATTCCAACCGCAGAATTAGTTTGAGAATCTGAAGGGTAAAAGTCAATCCCTAATGCTTCGGCTAAATCATATAATGCGGTAGCGCGCCCCTCACGCGTGTTATCAAATGAATTAGCGGCAAGCGGCATCATTACTTTTGCATCACTACCTTCTCCCGTACCAATAAACCTTGAGCGACCTAACCCATCTGCCGTTTCCCCTATCCTCACTAAACCTTCAACTTTCTCTCCATCAATCATTTGTGCAAAAAAATCAGCACGATCTCTCTTATCTTTTCCAACACCCCATTGAATAGGTGTTCTTTTGTTTGTTTTGGGGTGGGTGAAGGATGCTACGCCGGTTCTATCAAAATGTCCGGGAGAAGTACCAACAAAGGGCATAACAGAATGGGTGTCCTTTACCCAATTATGGGGTTCGTCTTTGATAGAGTCTAAATCCAACGGTGCTTTGAGCAAAGCCCACGCTCGGTCAAAGGCGGTCATTGTAGCAACCCCGCAGGTATCGGCATTCCCATACATTCATAATAATTCACCAATGCTCGCTTCATATCTCTCGCCATTCCTTGAGGCGAGGGGTGTTCTTGATCCATTAAAATGGGTATTTCAACCTTCAAATAATTCAACAATTGTTGTAAATCGTAAATCGGCAACGGTTTGTTTTCGTAAAAGGGATTGGCTCTATGATGTTCTGTGGAGGATTCAAAGCCATTCCCATGTTCGTATGGTGATCCCCATGTGATTTCGCCAATGGCTTGGCGGAGTTTTTGCTCGCAATCCTTTTGCCGATCTTCCCACAAATCATTTAATTCCATTTCACCATGAGGGGGCATTTGCGGATTCATTATGTGGTTCATCCTTTCATCGTCATTTTCATAATGGGGATGGCCGCATTCTTCATTCCATTCGGGGGATTTCATTAAATCCCACGCTTCTTCAAAGGCGGTCATTGGTCGTCACCCCTATAATCAAGGACTGGCACTTCTGTATCGCCATGCCCCATTTGCCTTAATGCCTCCATGCGATGCCCTCCTTCTTGGTGTCCGACACTTGGCATACCCATAACTTGCCCATCTTTAACACCTTGAATTATATTTTGAATGTGATCTTCGCCCTTATCCTTCCAACGATATTTAGCGTTTCTATCCGGCATTTTATAACCTTCATTTTTCAAATTGTCAAAATACTGATTAGGAGTCATTTGACCTAACTTTCCTATGGGTTTAGATGAATTATAATCAAACTCCGGGCCATGCTCGCCTTCTATCCTCTTATATCGCTCTAAGCCCATAGCAACACCTATCATTCCCTTTGGGTGATTAAGTGCGTCTTTTACTTGCTGGTCTGCCCCGTATTCTTCAGTGGTAGGGAGGTGTTCTTTCTGCTGGTAAGCCATCCTTACACCGGGAACATCTGTATCAACAACTGGCATTTTCATTAACGCCCATGCTCTCTCAAAGGCGGAAGTCATGGTAATCCTCCAATCGGTTCACCATGCGGCCACGCTCATTGTTCATTTCTGTGGTTTTCCCTTGTTCTTGCAGGCTATTTGAACCTAAACCTTCAACATGATGCCATTCATCTAAAACTCTCGCAATTTCTTCTTCATCCCAAATACCTGCGTCATTTATCGCTTCAACAACGCTTGCTCTTTCTATTTCATCATATACTGCGGCGATACCAGCAGTAGCAGGCCCACCCCATCCCGAATCTTCACCATCTTTCATATCCTCGCTAAAATCGCCAACATCATATTTCCAAGGAGAATCGGCAGGTTCAATCAATTTGCCGGATCGCCTGTCAATTTCATCTTTTATAGATTGGTGAAAGTGAGTCATGCCTTCAGGGGTTTCATCAAATGTTTCAAAATTAGTATCAGGATATTGTTGCCAATAGGGGTTTAAAGACCCATGAACCGCTAAGTTAGCGTGAGGGTCTGTGTATTTTGGCACATCATGGGGTCGGGGCAATTTCATATCAGTTTTGAGCAAAGCCCAAACTCGTTCAAATGCCGTCATAGAATCGCCACCTCTTAGGTATTATTTTAAAGGCGGTCATAGACTCCCTTCCTCCATTCATTGTTAATCTCCTCAATCTTAAAGGGTTTGTTACCTTCGCTTGCCCCTTGTGGTAAAATGGTTGAACCGGGCAAGTTCTTACTCCACATCTCGTTATGACCGGGTTCTTCATCAAAGACACCCCATGAATGTTTATCTCGGCTACCGGCCAAGATAGGAACGGGTGTATCACCATGCCCCATATCAACAAGGGTTTGCATTCGGTGTCTGCCTTCGTGACCCCTCACTCGGTATGTATCTGGGCCAGACAATGGTTCAATACCCTCCTCCTTATCGGGATAAACCCCTTCTGTATTTTCTAATGCCAAATCCAAAAACGGCATACCAATTGGGGTTCGGCCACCAATTTTAGCATTACCCTCAATTGTACGCCTCATCCAATCCAATGTGTTTTTATGGCGACTTTCACGCCTTGGCGCATCAGCCAAACCAAGGAATTGTTTTGGAGTCATCAACGGCTTCGCCATAGAATCACTGGGATAGCCGCCCGAAAGCGGCCAATGGTGTTCGTTATTTTTAGGGTCATTCCAATAATCTTCGTGCATTTGATTCAGTTCATCGGGGGAATACGGTGTTTCACGACCTTCTGGTAATGAAATTGTTGCGGGCTTCTTTTCAAAGTTCCACCCCGGTACATCTGTGTGAATCATACCATCACGCTTTAGTCGTTGCCTAAAATCCAAACCCAAAGGGTTCCGATAAGAATACCACTGTTCTTTCGGCATCTCACCCCATGTACCATCTTCAAGTGTGCCATGTGTATCGCCCCATCCAAAGTTTTTAGGCATCTCACCGGGATCATAATTTAAAGGTAAATGCTCATAGCCTTCCTGTATGTGCTTGCGGCCATGTTTGCCGCCACTCCATCCACTTTCTTTCATATCCCAAATCTCAATATCATCGTTGAGAATATGCCGAGCCATCTTGACTACTTGCCAAGCCTCCTCAAAAGCACTCATAGGTCATCCCTCACAGGCCACTCTTTTTTATCATCCCACATTTGTTCGGCTAATGATGATTGAATATCTGATGGCTTTAGTGCATGACCTTGTTTGCTCATCAAAAAGGCGATTGCATCATACAAGGCTTTCATATATCCTCTTTTTCTTAAATCCACTTTTGTTTCAGACCAAGAAGATTTAGGGAAATGATGGTCGGTTGGCCCTCCGGGAACATCAATCCAATTAACATAGGCCATAGAATCAATATTTTCTGCATCAAAATTGGTTCTTGGATTTGTCCTTTCAATGCCTCTCCAATCTAAATCTTGTAATCGCGTCGGCAGGTCTTGTTTGCCCCTATCAAGGTTTCCAATATGCCCCGCATATGTATGATATGGCGCATCCATGTGCTTTTCACCATAGTTATCAAGCAACGGCAATTTTTTGTGTTTATATCTTATTTTTAGCGGCCTAATCACATTTGTTATGGGGTCTTCAAACTCCCCCTCCCAGTGGTCGTCATAACGGCCTTCTTTGAGATCATCCCTGCCAAGATATTTTAATGAATCTGGCACAATGGGCATTTTTATCAAAGACCAAGCCTCATCAAAAGCACTCATTAATAACCCTCCAAATACGGTGATTTGCCGCCAATCAATACCTTTTGCGGGTTATCTGAATACGGTTCAAGGTGTCTAAGATAGGTTCTTTGGATCGAATGCTCGTCTGGGTCTATATTGGCATCCATCCAATTCAACATTTTTGAAGCAGGTATTTGGATATTGTCGCCATCCAATTCATCTTGAAAGATTTGTCCAGTGGACTTCCCCTCATCGGCATTCCAAGATTCTTCATCACAAGGCCACCAATCGTAATGCTCGGTCTGTTGTTCATCCACATCAAACATACGCCGGTTTCCGGTTTGATCATGCGCCCAATTGTCCGGCCCTCTATCCCCTATTACATTATTTAACAACTGATTAGCAACACCAAAATTTGGTCGCTTATTTCCAAGTGGGTGAGAAGCCACCTGCTGTAATCTTGGCTGAATTAAATATGAACCTGCGTTATATTCGGAGGCAACCGGATAACCCAAAGACTCCATAAATTCAAAAACATTTTTTCCCCAACCATTCCTATTCCTCACACTATGTTCCGCTTCCAACTGTTTTCTCCCTGTGCGCCAGTCTTCAAAAATTGGCACTTTTGCAACAAAATCAGGATCCGACGGATGAACATATGTCCTAAAGGAATGCCCCGCCCCAATTGCCGAGTCATGCGGGTGCATCATTTCCTTCACTGATTCCTCATCAATTTTAGGGAGGTTCTTTGCTTGCTCACGCCAATTCGGAGTATAGGCTTTTATCAAAGACCAAGCCTCATCAAACGCACTCAATCCTCATCCCTCCACATCTTACGCCCCTTGCTTTCTTCGTAAGGTTTGCCAAATAGTGTTTCATGTTCCTCCATCCAATCATCTCTTCTTGGGTGCGGTGGCCTTAATGATTTCCAATTATAAATATCTTGACCGGAGTATCGTTCCTTGCTTTTCCACCGATACAATCCATCGGAAACAGTGTAGGGGTGATGCGAAGGAACAGGTTGTGCATTTGAACGCAGGCGTTCAATAAACGGGCGCATATCCCCACCCTTAACGCCTCCAAGCGTGGTGACAAGTGAATCCCAATCTATGTCATCTCCTTCGTCATATTGGGTTGAAAGAGCCTCATGCGCCTCTCCATGTTCGTAATCATCTTCAACATACATTCCTTCCCAGTTACCAAAAGCACCCTTCATATCAAAAATGCGCTCAAAATCTTTCTTCGGTATTTCACCACCCTCCATAAAATAGCCATCATCCTTTGCGGTCTGTTCAAGGATTCTTTCAATTATTTGAGCCATTTCTTCATTTGGTAATTTTGTGGGGTTATGTGAAGGAATTATACCTTCTTCATCTTCAAAGGCGACCCGCCTTCTATCAATTGCACCAGAAGCATCCCCCATGCCGACATACTCCATATCTAAAGGCAATCGCACATTCTCTTTTGGCGCATCAACAGAATAGACTTCGGGAATGTGTATATTAGGATCAACCCAAGTCTTATCGTCATAGCCTCCTCTTTGCCCAAATAAGGAATATGCAACCGCTTTGTCTTTGTGAGGTGTCCAAAAGCCACTGTCT
>Ga0209091_10000423_pt1 | contig 40813 bp, 41 predicted proteins | sample ArcticOcean_MG_C_6_FD_187438 | JGI IMG/M metagenome (GOLD analysis project Ga0209091, IMG submission 187438) | Marine microbial communities from western Arctic Ocean - ArcticOcean_MG_CB8_128 (SPAdes) (version 2) | ecosystem: Environmental > Aquatic > Marine > Oceanic | place: Arctic Ocean...
CACCGTACCAAAAAACCTTTCAAGTACCTGTTTCGTTTGAGCAAAGCAAAAATGAAATTATATTTAATTCCAAGTTTTTAGAAAAAAAAATTATTAAAGCCGATCCACTGCTAAAAGAAATTCTAAACCAGCAGATTGAAAAACTCCAACCGCAACAAAGTAATAATCTGATCCATGAAGTTGATATTTTAATTCGACGCTCCTTGCAAAGTCAGCAATACCATATCGAGAAAATTGCTAAACACTTCTCATTGCATCCACGTACTTTGCAACGGAAATTACAAGATATGGGTACCTCTTATTCGGAATTGCTTGAAGAAATCAGAAGAAATATCGCCAAAGAACAACTGTCTAACACCAATATATCAATCACACAACTTTCCGATTACTTAGGCTATGCGGATAATACCGCACTTACTCGCGCCTTCAAACGTTGGTTTGGTATGACGCCAACCGAATGGAAGAAACAGCATAAAATTTAGTTAGTCTCTTATTTGGATTGCGCCACAAAGATACCAGTCCATTCTGGACCTGGCGGATTAGCTTGTAGTGTTCGAATACGTTGCTCGAACAAACGATAATAATGTTCAAAACTGGGTACTTGATCTGCATACACATCGATATGCTCAAGTGCTTTTACCCAATCTTTAGTACGATATGCGATCAAAAAATCAAGGTGTGCCACTCTAAATGATTCAGCATCCAAGATATCATTTTGGTGGCCCTCAAATACAGTATAAATTTTCACTGGCTCCTGCTTGCCTTTTACCGCCAATAAATCTAACTCAAAAACCTCGTAATCTAAGAGGGATTTCACCGTTTCAGCACCAACAATTATTTGAAACCCATAATGACCGGATTGACCCTCAAGTCGTGAGGCAAGATTTACCGCATCACCCAAAACTGTATAATCAAAACGTTGTGTTGAGCCCATATTACCAACTACACAATCACCGGTATTAATTCCAATTCCAACAGACATCGTCTCCTTGCCTTGTGCTTCAAGCTCACGATTGAGTTGTTGCATAGCTCGCTCCATGGCCATGGCAGCTTCTACCGCAAGACGGGCATGCTCGGGTTGATCGATAGGCGCATTCCAAAATGCCATAATGCAATCCCCCATATACTTATCAATAGTGCCTTCGGTCGCTAAAATTTCATCAGAGAGTACCGACAGAAGTTTATTAATAAGCTGTGTGAGGCCCTCGGGATCATCCTTGTATTGCTCAGAAATTCCGGTGAAGCCACGAATATCTGAAAATAACATGGTCATTTCTTTGGATTCACCACCCAACACCAATGACTCACTCGATTGAGCTAATTTCTCAACCATGGCCGGTGCGAGATACTGTGAAAATGCCGTCCTCACTTTACTGCGCTCTAATTCGGTAAATAGGAAATTAAAAAAAGTGATCACCAAATAAGCCACCAGACAAATAACCGCCGGAGAGATAGGGTCAACTAAAAACCGTTCCTTTACAAATAAATAGTAACTGCCATAAAAAATACCGCCTATACCAATCAAAAATACCGCCAGACCTCCAATGGGTCCTTGACGCTGAATCACCAATGTCACCATGATCGATAAGATTAATCCTGCGAGTAATTCTAGACCCAATAACCAATCTGGGCGTTGCAAAAATACCCCCGAAATAATTTGCTGAATGAACTGGGCCACAATGGTCACTCCCGGAATATTCTGCTCTAAGGCGGTAGATCGAAGATCAAATAATCCCGATGCACTGGTACCAATGACAATTATCTTGCCGTCAAAATATTCTTCACTGAGGGCGCCATCAAGTATCTGCCAAGCCGGGATAATATTCAAATTATCCACTGCAGTTGAATAAATCCAAAGACTGCCATCAGGATTAGTGGGCATCACTAGGTCTCCCAACTTAACGTGATTAATTCCGGTTGCTTCGCCAAATGCTTGCTCACTCGACGCATTCGAAGATTTAATTTGATAAGTACTCGCACCCATAGCCACTCTTACCATTTCCAATGGAAATGAAGGCACTAAAACATCACTTACAACCTCGAATGTCGGGATGGTTCGGACAATTGGATTATTGTTCCCAATGCTCATACTACCGAGTCCCTGGCTGGCTTCTCCCAAAAGGGGGATGTTCTGCTCTAATCCACTATAACGCCTCAAGAATTGGTGCGGCTTATCGCCTTGAATGACCAATCCGGATTTACTTTTTGAGGGTGTAATAATTTGATTGTTATGTGGTGCAAGACCCAAAATAACAGTGCCATGCTGCTTGATGGCGGCACTAAAAACTTCGTCATGATCCACGACACTCTCTAGAGCGTTCAACAGTTTCGCGTTATCCCGATAGGTTGATTTAAGTTGTGTTGCACCGGTTCTATCTGGTTCAGCAAAAACCATATCAAAACCGGTTGCTAGGGAGTAATAACTCCAATTAACCAGTTCGGCGACCAAATTGCGTGGCCAAGGCCATTGCCCGTATCGACGTAGTGATTCATCATCAATATCGATGATAATCACTGGATCGTTGCTTAGTTTTTCACGCGGATAGTATTCTTGAAATGCATCAAATGATCGTAGTTGCAGATCAGTAAAAATTTCACCAGGATCCCATAACGGCATAAAAGCCAATACCACTGCAAAAGGCAGCAGTGATTTTTTACCTAAATTGGTCCAATTAATCTTCATTATCTTGAGTATATATTAGTCCTTAACTGTCTGTATTTAATCAAGCTAAGAGGCAACCTATATCAAGTTTTGCGACTCTGCAATCAATCTACCGTTTTTTTAAGGCAAAAATGTCCCTAAAAACGATAATAGTCATCTAATGTCAAAATAATGTCGCCCTATGCCGAGTTATATTGTGGTTAAGCTCTAAAATAAGCATAATTGCAATTGAAATAATGACATTATGCTAAAAAAAATTGTTCTTCTATTTATCTGCCAAGGATTTGTCTTCGCTGGTATTGCGTTGGCACAAAATGTTAATCCCACCATCATCGATGCAACTGAATTAGAGAACGCCCAAAAAGAGCGTGAACGAATCTTCAATGAGCTCATTGAAGAACCTACTAACATGGATAATCTCTTCAAGTACGCCAATCTATCGATCTTGGTGGGCGACCTTGAGGCTGCGGTCGGTGTTTTTGAGCAGATGTTAATTTACGACGAAGAATTACCCCGAATCCGTCTTGAGCTGGGGGTCTTATATTACCGACTGAGCGCCTTTAGTACGGCAAAAACTTACCTAGAAAGTGTTAAGCGTTATGATCCACCCGCACAGGTGATTGAAAATGTAGAAAACTTTCTGAGTGCCATCACAGATTCAGAGCGCATTTTTAAGTTCAACTCGGTTATCGGCACTTCGGTGACCCATTCCAGCAATGGTAACTCTGGCCTCGATGCGGAAATTATTAATATCGCTGGCTATCCTTTTTTAGTCTCACCAGACACCAGGCAACAGCCAGATATAAGTCGCAGCTTATCTTACACGTTATCGATTAATCATGACCTTAAGCACCCACGCGGAGATACGGCTCGCTATATTCTGTCGCTTTCTGATACCAAGCAAGATGAATTCAAACGCTTTGATTTACAAGCCATGGTGTTCTCAGCTTCACGCCAATACAACCTGAGTGCGGATGAAGGATCATTATTCACTAGTCCCAGTATCGCGCCTTCTTTTAGCGCCTTTAAAGTATTTTTAGATGGCGAAGGATTGCTTACCTCAAGTAAACTCGCCACAACTTTTAGTGGCGTACTCAATCAAAAGACTTCTGCAGCAATTGAGGTCTTTTTGGATGAACGAGATTTTCTCGGCAGTGACACTAAATCGGGACGCATGCAAGGATTCACGTTAAGCGGCAACCGTTTTATTGAAAAGTACGAGGCCAATGCTCAAATAAAATATGGCTACGATAATTTTAATGCCAATATCGATTCTGAAAATTACGGGCAACACGCTTTTCAGATCAGTGCCAGCCGAACTATGTATTTATCCATCCTACAAATAGTGGGTGTCGATCCGCTTTTCCGTGAAGGATGGAGGGTAGCAGCAAATCTTACTCATCGTAGAAAAAATCATGCCTCTGGAACTGAAATCTTTGCCCTACGCAAAGATCGAGTCAACTCTTTTCAACTAAGTGCCAGTCGTGCCATCTCTGAATGCTGGGTATCTAATTTTAGCTATCGCTACAATAAATCCAAAAGCACAGTGGATTTATTTAATATCAAAAACAAGCAAATCAACATGGACTTCAGTTATGTTTGCTTAAATAATTAACGGTAAATAACGAGGAATAATTAAGAATTAATGGTGGCAATTTTATCTTCGATTTCACGAAATAATACTTCGTGATCATTGAACAACTCTTCCAAATCTTCTTTAGTTAGCTCGAGTAATTTCACTTCATCCAACGTCGTAATAGTGGCATTACGAGTGGTATTTCCGAGCAAACCCATTTCCCCAAAATAATCCCCTGGACCAAGGGTTACCGGTTCATCAATTTCTACTTGGACGTGCCCAAACTCGATAATATACATAGAGTCCGCCTTATCTCCTTTTTTGAAGACCGGTTTCTTGGCAGCCATAATGACCGGATCAAGTTTCTGATTAATCTTACTCAAAGCCGCAATGGGCAATTTCGCAAACAATGGAATCTCTGTAATGGTTTCGATACTCACTAGGAAATTCTTTTTCTGAATTTCTTCATAGTATGCCGAAGCCAAAATCGCGGCCGGTAAGGCAAACATGCCGATACCCAGAAACATGGTTAAACTGGCCAATATCTTACCTGTCAGGGTCGCTGGATAGATATCGCCATAACCCACTGTGGTCAGAGTCGCAATACCCCACCACATTGCATCTGGGATACTGCCAAAAGACTCAGGCTGAACTCCGCCTTCAATGAAATAAATGAGTATTGAGAACACCAAAAGTACACTCAAGACCATAATTTGTGATCCGAGCAAGGCAAAGCGTTGCAAATAAATAGTACGAACTAACGTATTACTGGGAAACAAAATACGTGTGTGCTTGTATATCTCAAAGACACGGAACAATCTAAAGGCACGCAGATCATAAACCCCACCAAGGATAAAATAATTGAGCACAATAATCGCATCAACCCAACCAAGAAAACCTAAACGTCGATCTAAATAGGTCCTAAGACCTATCTCTGCGACATAGATCACCATAGATACTTGGTAGAATAACTCAAAGTAATATACCCAATCTGGGTAATCATTTATTAAGGTCGTTGAAGCCAGAATCTGGTGGAGGATATTAAGAGCAATTAACAGCCCAAAAAAATTCTCAAGATGGCGCTCAAAAACATGCTTAAGATTCATAATTATTACCTTCTATAAGCAAATTATGCAGTTACGCTGGCTTTTCGTCGCTCACTACTGGCATCAAATTATCCGTGCTATCCGGAGTTGATTCGACATACAATGAGGTAGATGGATAAGCAAACTCAGATCCATTTCCTCTTACCACACCCATAATCTCATAAATAAAATTCTGTTTAATGGCGGTAAACTCAGTAAGATTCACCGGTGCCGTATAGCATAATATCTGCACATCAATGGAACTGGCCCCAAATTCAACCGCTCGCGCGAAGCATTCTTGACCTGGATTCTCAGCAATATCTTCCGAATCATTCATATACGTTTCTATGTCGGCACAAATTTTCGCCAATTGCTCGACCGTAGTGGAGTAAACTAAATTAATCGTCCAGTTAAGACGACGATAAATCATTTCACCATGATTAATTACTTTCACATCGGATAGATCTTTATTCGGAATCACCATAGGCGAGGTATTAAACAAACGCACTGTAGTAGAACGAAAACCAATTTGCTCAACCATGCCATGCATTTCTCCAATAACTTCAATACGATCTCCGGGTTGAAAACGATTTTCGCCAATAATCAAGATTCCAGCTATTAGATTTTTAAATAAGTCTTGTGCACCCAATGCCACCGCGACCGAGAATAAACCCAATCCAGCCACTAATGGACCGATTTCGATACCAAAGATATCTAATATGATGGCCAGGCAAATGATACCTAAGATCATGCGGACGGCTCGTTCTAACCACGTCGACATCGATGGGGTAAGCCAAGTGGTACTCGATAACACGCTAAAAATCGGGCTGACGGTATTCATCAGGGCACTGAAGATAGTAAACGCCACTAAAGCTTCAACTAGATTAGAGCCAAATTCACCCATGTTGCCCGACATCGGTAAATAGATAGTCAAAATATAAAGCCCAATCACGATCGGTACATAACCAAGGGGGCGCTCTAAAGAATCCAACACCGCATCATCGAAACTGGATTCAGTGTTCTCAGTGAGCTTCTCTAGCCATGTCAGAACACGTCGAATAAAAAAAGCTCGACACAGCAAAGACGTCAACATAATGCCCATCGCAGTAATAATTTGCGTCATACTCACGCCTAAAAGACCGTTGGTCCATATCTCGTTAAATATATTTAGAAATTCATTCATAATTAAAAGGAATAAGAAAAGTTAGTGGCTATACCCTCATCACGTTTTACAGCGGTCACAGGCGGCCTTGAGTCATAAAAAGTATTGTACTGCAATGTGACTTTAAATTTTTCATTCATTTTAAAGTCTAGGGCGCCTATGACACTCGCCTTAAAATCCTCACTCGAATCGAGTGAAGGTTGATAGTATAGCGTTAAATTAAAATCTATATTCTCAGAAATTTCATAATCATCATGAAAGTAACTCGCTAGACGCTCTGTGCGAATTTTAATTCGATTCATGTCTTCTTCGTTTTCTGATAACACACCCAGGCCCAACCGGGCATGATCATTAATTGTAATTCGAGCTCCTGCTCCCATTACATCTCGCTGCAAATAACGCCTAAATGGATTCTTGCCATGCTGAACAAACATCTCTAAATCATAAATTGAATCATTTTTAAGCACAAATCTAGCGTGTGCCATGGTCGCATCATTCCATTTCACGGTATTGGTTTTGCGTTCATCCTTTTTTATTACTAAGAATGAATCATAACGATCGGTGTTGTTATCAAATCGAATTTGCGCAGAGAGTGAATCGCGGATTTTGTTGCCGCGTGACGCGCTCAACGCCAATGATACCGAGGTAAAGAATCCAACTTCACCTTCACGGCGCATATCTTCTATGTTAACAATGGCCTCAGCAATCAATAATCGAGGGCTCGCTAGTATTAATATAGAGATAATCCAAATTCGACAATTTTTAATCATTGTATGTTCCGTTAAAAAAGAGATATTTCAGCGTACAAAATAAATTATAAAGCCGTTATTTTTCTAAGTCGGTAAGTCATAAAAGCCAGTACCAAGCTTAACAATAAAGAAAAATATACAGGAATAGTAAATCCCATGATGGCGATGACTCCACCCAGTATAAAATTAGTAAAATGCAAAAAGGAGGCCCAAGCCAGAATCACTGTTGCTATTTTCAGAGTTGTTTTATTACCCATCATCAGGCTTTCTCGCTATTTATTTATGATAGATACAGTATCCTACAAAAAATGCATCAGAATCAAACATATATAAATAAATTAATAATCTATATATCTATTTATATTTAAAAACTCTGATTTAAATTGTCACTAGATGTCAATCAATTGAAGCACTTAAGCGCTAACTGCTGTTGATTTTTGCGCTGGCAGAGACAGGATCATAAAAAATAATAACGACATGAATACCCCGCTAGTCAAGTAAAGATAATAGAATTCGCCTGTGAGAGCGTAACTTCTGGATACCAAGAAAACCACCAATGGACCCAGAGAAAAAGACAGAATAAATTTTATTCCATAAACCATGCTCTGATATTCGGCAGGTGCGAAACGCGCCAACAAGATGTTCTCAGCGGGCAAAATGCTTGAATTAAAAGCCACAATCACCAGCGCTAATACAATTAAAAAAGCATGATCCATACCTGCAAATGCAAACAACAGAATACCTTGCACCAGCATCCCATAAGCGTAAATAAATTTCACCGAATAACGATCTGCTGCAATCCCTCCAACATAATTCATGAGACCACTGATAACATAAATACTCGAAATCACCAATCCGATTTTAGCTGGATCAAGGCTCAACAAATCAGTGAGACGAATATCAATAACTTTTGGAAGAGACGTTTGTAAAATCTGAAATGTGAATCCGACACACGTGATACTGATCAGCATAATAATAATGATTTTTATATAATCGCCACGCTGTGGATTCTCTGAAAATTTTATGGATTGTTTATTTTGCAAAGAGATTTTATTCGTGTAGATGTGCCATGTTAAAGCTATACCAAGTAATACTGAGAGGATACCCGGTAAAATAAATGCCGCTTGCCAGCTATAATTATTAACCAGATAACCCGAAGAGAGTGCACCTAAGCCAATGCCGACCCCACCGAAAATATTATTGAAGCCGAGGGCTCTCCCGGTATTGTCAGTCATATTGACTACCCAAGAAATTCCAGCAGGATGATAGATTGAGCAAAACAAACCCAATATTGAAAGATTAATCATCAACAAAAATTTAGTATCACTTAAGCCACAAAAAATGGAAGCCACTCCTAAGCCAAGAAACATAATGGCAATCATGCCACTACGACTCCAACGATCACTCAGCCATCCGGATGGGATTGAACCCAAACCGATCAACAAAGAACCGATAAACCATAATTCTATTAATTCAGCATAGGAAAATTGCCAAGCACTCTCGATCCCAAGAACGATTACAAAATAAATTGCCGCAAACATATGCATAAACAAATGTCCTATAGCTGCATAAAATGTAGATAATTTAGTTTGTGTAGTTGGCATTTGAAATTTCTTTCCACAAATTTTTTGATTGCATGGTTTTCAAGTACGTTCCTTTGCTAGGATAGAAATACTTACCAGGAAAAGTATAAACTAGGTTTAATACAGAGCACCACTTTTTTAAATATAAATTAGGATAAAAATCATGCTTTATAACAACATACTCGAAACAATTGGTAATACGCCAATTGTTAAAATAAATAAAATCGGGCCAAAAAATCAGCATATTTATGCAAAATGCGAATCATTTAATCCTCTCTCTTCGGTCAAAGATCGTCTCGCCATAGCAATTATAACTGAAGCAGAAAAAAGTGGCGCCCTTAAGCTAGGGCAAACTGTTGTCGAGGCTACCTCTGGCAATACCGGTATTGCCTTAGCAATGGTTTGTGCAGCCAAAGGTTATCCATTCGTAGCAACCATGGTAGAAACTTTTTCTATTGAACGACGCCGTATCATGAAAGCATTGGGAGCTAAAGTAATCCTGACTCCTGCTGCAGAAAGAGGCTCAGGCATGGTCAGACGTGCTGAAGAATTGGCTAATGAACATGATTGGTTTCTGGCTTCGCAATTCGAAAATCCAGCCAACCCTGAATACCATAGAAATACAACAGCACCGGAAATTTTACGAGATTTTGCAGGCCAACCCTTGGATTACTTTGTTAGTGGTTGGGGCACTGGAGGCACTATTACTGGAACAGGGGAAGTCTTAAAGGTTGCTCGCCCTAACATTCAAATAATTGGTACAGAGCCTGAAAATGCGAATCTACTAGGTGGTGCCGATTGGCATCCGCATAAAATTCAAGGCTGGACTCCTGATTTTATTCCAAAAGTGTTGAATCCAAATATCATCGATGAAGTTATTCTAGTTAATGATGAAGACTCTATGGCTACTGCCATGAAATTGGCAAAGGAAGAAGGAATTTTCTGTGGAATTTCTGCTGGTGCTACCATGCAAGCTGCCTTAATTTTGGCTGAAAAAGCACCCGAAAATAGCACCATCTGTGTCATGCTTCCAGATACTGGTGAGAGATATCTTTCAACACCTCTTTTTGAAAAAATCACCGAAGAAAGTGATGATGCTTGGCTCGCTAGTCAATAATATATTTTAAACAAAAAAGGATCCCAATGCCCGCACCTTTTGCTATTGTCTCACTTGCATCACAAGAGAAAGAAACCGATCTATTTGCTCAGCAATTGGGAGAGAGCCTTCTGCAATGGGGATTTTGTGGTATCAGCGATCACAGTATTGACTCTGACCTCATTGACGAAGTTATGCGTATTTTTAAAGAGTTTTTTGCTCTGCCTGAAACGATAAAAACGCGCTATTATGATTCCAGTCTAAAAGGCGCTCGTGGCTATACACCAACTCGAGTAGAAACCCCAAAAAACAGCAGCCATCCAGATTTCAAAGAGTTTTGGCACGTTGGGCGTGAACTAAACAAAGACCACCTTTTTGCAAAGTGGATGCATCAAAATTTTGAAGTCACAGAAATTGAGATGTTCAAAGAAAAAACCAATACCTTGTTCGAGCAATTTGATGATTTAGGTCAAATTTTGCTCTCAGCCATCGCTGTATTTTTAAATCTTGCGCCTCATTATTTCTCAACCCATGCCGGATTTGGTAACAGTATCATGCGCGCGATACATTACCCTCCGATTCAATTAAAAGAAGCAGCAGAAAGAGCTGGTGCCCATGAAGATATTAATTTAATCACACTTTTACTGGGCGGGCACCAAAGCGGACTTGAGTTACTCACTAAAGAGGGAAAGTGGGAAAAAATTCAAGTCGAACGCGATATTATTATTTGTAATATTGGGGATATGTTGCAGCGATTAACAAATCATTACTTACCCTCCACCACCCACCGTGTATCAGCCTCAATAGCCGAAGCAAAAACATCGCGTTATTCGATTCCTTTTTTTGTGCACCCCAATCCAGATTGGCGTATTCAAACGCTAACTAGTTGCATCTCAGATAAGTACCCAAATCGCTATACCGAAAGTATTCTAGCTGAAGATTATCTTGCTTTGAGGTTGAAAGAAATTAAACTTGCTTAAATATCATCACAATGAGAACACTATGCTTGCCCCGCTAAATAAACTTTATTTACTTGCCGTTATTCTGGTAATCAGCTCACCCTCTTATCTGTCTGCTGAAAATGCCTCACACGACGTATTTAAAGCTTATCAATCATACTCCAGAAACTGGATGAACATGGATGCAACAGCCATTGCTACTGAAAATTTTCATCCACGAGTCTACTTGAACAATGAGTCAATAACTTCATTCGATACTGCAATGATTGAGCAAGACTACCAAAGTAATTTTAAAAAATTAAAGGAGGTGGGTTACTGGTATAGCGAAGAAGTATTAACCTTCTGCAAACACAGTGAAACTGTCTATCAGATTTTTAATCAATACGATCGTTATCAAAAAAATGGCTCTTTACTGCAAGACAAATTAGCGTCCACTTATATTATGGAAAAACGCAATGACAAATGGAAATTTGTGTATATGTCGAACGTTGATCGTAATTGGGAGTCAAGTGGCTGTGACCAATACAGAAATTATGAGTTTCTAAATAAAGACGCTCGATTCAGAGAGTCCACTGCCATGCGCTGGAATGGTAATTTTATTAAACTCAATGATGGTTACACTTACTTTGAGCAAGCCAATGCCGATGCTAAAGAACATATTATCTTAGTGCATGGCTTTTCTGTGCCTTCGTATATCTGGGAGCCCACTTACCAAGAGGCAATCAAACAAGGTTATGGAGTCATTCGTTATGATACTTATGGACGAGGCTTTTCTGACAGTCCTGATACGGATTATTCTACCGAACTTTATACCGATCAACTTATCAATCTATTGGATGCTTTAGGTATTGATAAAGTAACATTAGTAGGTCTTTCAGACGGAGGCAGAACAGTGGCTATGATGGCTTCCCGATACCCAAAGAGAATTGATCAATTGATTCTGGTATCGCCTTCTGGTTTTCATGATGATCAGGTATTTCAAACTAACGACGTATCTCAAAATGAAATTGACGCATTTATTAATAAGGCTTACCCCACGATTGGTCATGGTCAATTGTCTGATTTTTATCAACCTCAAGAATTTGCGAATTGGGACACGCGTTACAATGGGTTATTAAAATATCAAGGTTTTGCAAGAGCTCTTATATCAACTCGTAAAAATTACCCAGATATGGCCAAGATTCATAACACTATTCACATCAACAAAGTGGACACTTCGATAATATGGGGAATTCATGACACGGTACTGCCTTTAAATACTGTCAGAGAAAAATTGAGTCAAGTACTTCCAGACGCAACTCTATATGAATTTTCTGCATCGGGTCATTTGCCTCATATGGAAGAGCAAGAAAGATTTCATCGAGTATTTTTTGAACAAATACTTAATAAATAACACCTTACTATTAAATCTAATTAATAAGTTCGTCTAGTTCAGACAATCGATACTTTTCAAGCAAGGCAAATAAAATGGCTGTGGTCTCCAAATCTAAGTCCCCAGAGTGATTCGAAGGTCGATAATGCAACTGCATTGCCCTAAGAGCGAACCTTGTTTGTTCGTCAAAAAGACCACTGTTTTCGATTGGGTAGCCAAAAATTCGCAACGCACGCTGTATGACAAAAAGATTGGGTAATTGATTAGCAAATAATTGAGTGTATTTTTGAAGATCAGCTTCATCGTACCAAGCACCAATACCTGCCTCATACAATTGCCGCCAAGGAAAATAAGGTCCGGGATCAGATTTTCTGTCTGGAGCAATATCAGCATGACCGATGATATCAATAGGGTCTAATTCTGGGTAACGAGTTAGAATATCCTTTAATAATTGAATCAATAATTCGATTTGTGTTTCTGGATAAGGAAAAAATATACAATCAAGATTATCGACACTCGGAATATCAGTTTGCTCGTTACAATGAAATTCATTCACTATTTCAATCCCAATAGAACGATCATTCAAAGAGGCTTCTTTGCCCCAGCTACTTACGCCGGCATGCCAAGCGCGATCTTGTTCTTGAACTAAGCGATATACATTTAAGTTTTTTTGCGGGTATGTGGCATCATTCTTGTAAGGGATCAAGTAATGCGAACTAACTGGATAATCAGAGTTTAAAGTTAATGTAGTCAATGATTCTGAAAAATCCTGAGAAGTAGCATGCAGAACAATATAATCTATACGGCTATTTTGATTTTCCGAAAGAACATCCACCAACGGATAAGAAGAACAGCCGTATAAGCAAAAACATACCAATGCAGAGTAATATATTCGCATTCCTAGTCGTTAATTTTATAGTCCAACTCTAACGCCAACCGAAGTTGATAAGCCAGAAAATCCATCATGACTAAGGCCAACGCTGTACCCAAGATTATCCATGGAATGATTAATAAATTTAAACCCAAAATTGTTATTTATCTCGCCATCCAAAGAATACTTTAGTTTTTGAGAAATCGGATCAAGATCCACTTCGGCCAATTTAGTGCTCTCTAAAAAAAGATTAAATTCCCAGCCTCCAGTATCTCCCATTTTTAAACCGGCTTGAGCATAAATATCAGAGCCAGTTTTAGTTATTTTAGTAGGATTTTCGAGTTCCCACTGATTAACTCCAAGCTCCGCATATACATCCATAATTCGAGCAAAATTGAAAGAGAAGCCACTTTTTGAGACATTTTTAAAGATATCGGCAATAGATGAGTGATAACCGAGCGCCACAATTTTTTTGGATTTTTGGTAGACGGTATTTCCAGACTTAACTTCTTCGTCTCTAATGGAGCCCTTCACATACAATGAAGCTGGTAAGCCCAGAGAAATATCGCCAATATAGCCAATTCCATTAGTATTGGTGGCGATAAGATCGATATAGGTATAGGAAAATTTTTTATCTTGAGAAAACGCAAGAACAGGTATAAATAAGATTAAAAGTAATGACAGTTTTTTCATTGCATGCCCCTAAAATGGAATACTTTATCTATTGCTTATCAAACTATCTTAAACGATATTTTAAGTGAATGTGTCAACAATATAAGTTAACAATAAATGTAGCCACAAAAGTGGCCACAAAATTCATTACTAGTAAGTTGCAATCAAACCAATGCCATGGCCATCATAATTAAACAGATCAAAGAACCCACCCAAAGCAATGTTCTTACATGGGTAATTCCTGCTGTATAAGAGACCATAAAAAGTACCCTCAGAATCAACCAATAAGTTGCAAGCGAGGTTACATCAACACCTTGAACTATTGATAATATTGAAACTGCTAAAAAAACTGGATAGCTTTCCTGAAAATTTGCACCGGCACGTTTGGCTCTCTGGAACATAACCGATTCAGTGGCTGGATCGTCCCGATTGGACACCAAATAATCCAAATTCTTTATATTGAATATCAATGGCCACAACCATAAGGCGATCAATGCTAAGACAAAAGAATAAACAATTAATTCAACCATTATATAAATCTCCTATTGTTAAGTATTAACTTATTAAACTAGTTCCTCACAAGACAATCAAGCAAAACTATATTAACCCTAAGGCCCTAGTTCATAGGTCAAATGCGTGAAGAGATAATTAATGCCAATCCAAGAGCAAAGCATATAAACATCCATTTAATAAAACGATGACTTTTTAATGGTGCACCTGCAAACTCTTTCCAGATAAACACGCCCCAGATAGCTGCAATCATTGTAGCTCCTTGACCCAAACCATAGGAGATTGCATAACCGGCTTTCTCGGAAGCGAGAATATTTAGAGACATACCTAAACACCAGATCACACCGCCAAGAAGGCCTATGCCATGCAAGCGAATATTTCCTTCTCGAATATAATCTAAATATGACACAGCATTTCCACTGAAAGGGCGATACATAAATATTGTATTCCAAATAAAGTTAGATACCAAAAGACCCATAGAAAATACAAAGACAGCACCATATGGTGTCATTAATCCAATTTCCGGATAGGCAAAATCAAGTGACATTGAGGCGGCCACGAAACGATAAAAAAAGCCCATCAATAAACCACCTGCAATGGATAAAATAATACCTTTATTTGGAGTTCGCCTCTTACCGCTTGATAGACCTTGATAGGCTAAAGCATCTAAAATGATAGCCACAGCAACGAGAAAAACTCCTAAAAATAATAGCCAAGGATCGCCAATAGGAACAGCAAAATAATTTATTAGCACTCCAAGAACCAATGCAATCCCAATGCCAACAGGAAATGCTACTGCCATACCGGCTATATCAATGGCAGCAACAATCAATAAATTAGCGAGATTAAAAATTACACCACCAAGAAATGCAGAACCCAATGAATATGTTGTTGCTTGTTGAAGATCTTCAATAAAAGCTCTGCCAAGTTCACCATTGCTACCTAGGGTCAAACCCATCAATAATGAAAATAAAACTACCCCAATAGCATAATCCCAATAATACAATTGAAAGGACCAAGTTTTACTGGCTAACTTTTGTGTATTAGCCCAAGAGCCCCAACAGAACATCGTGATAATACAAAATATTACCGCCATGAAATAATTTTCTACTATAAACATGCATCCACCTCCTTAATATAAGGCATAGAATCTTGAGCACCTTTTCGAGTGACGGAAATAGAAGCGGCCAGGCATGCTCTCTCGATCCCTTCTTCCAAGGATAGCCCACTTGCAATGGCTACAGATAAGGCCCCATTAAAACAATCGCCCGCAGCAGTTGTATCAATGGCTTTTACTTGAGGGGATTGAACAAATTTAACGGTATTCTCTTGAGCTAACACCACACCTTTAGCGCCCATAGTAATCGCCACGTTCTTTACTCCAGTCGCCAACAGCTTTCTCGCAGCAACCTCAGCAGATTTATTATCCCGCACTTCTATTCCAGATAATTGTGTTGCCTCTGTTTCATTGGGTGTAATCAAATAAAGTCCATTTAAAAAATTGCTGGGCAGAGCTGTCATGGGAGCTGGCGCCGGGTCAAGAATCACTCGCCTAGAAGATTCTCGACTACTTTCTATAACATAAGCCACCGTTTCTAATGGTACCTCAAGCTGCAACAAAATAATGGCGTTATCTGGCATAGCATCTAAAGCCGCTTTAACTGTTTTTTTGTCAAGTTGATTATTGGCGCCAGGCGCAACTACAATGTGATTCTCACCATTATTATCAACACTTATCAATGCCACCCCCGATGCAGCCAAAGCATCTCTTCCAATAAATTCGCAATTAATGTTCTCGTCATTTAAACGCTTGATAGACTGATCGCCAAATATATCTTTTCCCAATCTTCCAACCATGGTCACTTCACCGCCAAGCCGAACAGCAGAAACTGCTTGATTTGCGCCTTTACCACCGGATGTCATCATGAATTCACCTCCCATAACAGTTTCTCCTGGGGCGGGTAATTTTTCGGTCATAACAACCATATCTGTATTAATACTTCCTATGACATATATAGAATTCTGCTTAAATGACATAACCTATTTCCTTGATGCCTCATTGTTAAATATTTGAGTACTATGACCATCACCGACGAATGCATTTACCGGAGATTGCTCTTCAGTATTATTATCAATCAAGGGTACAAATGGGACATTCAAACATCCAGAAAGGACCAACATAAGTAAACATAAAAAATATCGCATAACATCTCTCCTTTTCAATTTAATTTTTACAATTAATATAACTCACTGTACTAAAATATTACCAATAAACAAATTCACTCTAAGAGCAAATTATTCTATGGCAACAAAGAAGTTGCAAAACGAACCAGTCGGTTAGCAGCCTCCTCCAATCGTGGTATGTCAGTCAGAAAACCTACTCGGATGGTATATTTCATTGATGGACCAAAACCAAAACCAGGAACTACGGCAACTCCCTCATTATCCAGTAGCTGCTCAGCAAAAGCTTCACCGTCAAGCCCTGTTGAACTAACATCAACCAATACAAACATTCCACCCTGTGGTTGGGTGTAACGCAAAATAGTACTTTTATCTAATTTAGATAAAAAAGCATCGCGCCTTGCTCTGAAAATCTTCTGGAATTGTTTTGGACTTTTATGGTCCTTTAGAGCTTTAACAGCCGCCAATTGGACAAATTGATTGACGCCAAAATATTGTGCTTGCGATAAATTAGTTAGAGCTTCAATAATTCCTGGCGGTGCAATTACCCAACCTACTCTCCATCCTGACATGGCATGTGATTTAGAGAGGCTGTTTACTACGATAACATTACCTCTGGTTTCTCGCTGAGAGTAAGCCGAGTGATGCTTCTCCTCGTATGAAAGGGACCAATAAACCTCATCAGAAACCAACCATATATTATTAATATCGCAAAGCTTAGCAAGATCATTCAAATTTTGTTGTGAAAAGATTACACCAGAAGGATTACAAGGCGAATTAATTAATATTGCTCTAGTTTTGTTAGTAATGGCAGACTTGATTTTAGATAAATTAATTTGATAATCAGTTTCTACATCAAGCACAATTCTTACCAGTTTTGCTCCACTTGCTTGAATGACGGCTGGATAAGTTGCGTAAGTTGGCTCCAGAATTATTACCTCATCACCAAAGTCACTGAGACATAAAAAGCTCGAGAATAAAGCTGCTTGTGCACCAGGTAATACAGCGATGTGTTCACTCTCAACGCCACCACCATAAAGGGTATTAGCATGAACTGCGATTTGCTTTCTCAATTTCATTTCACCAGCCAAAGGTGAATAATGAGTTTTTCTTTTATCTAGCGCAGAGCCTATGGCGTTCACAATTGGTTCAGGAGTATCAAAATCAGGATCGCCAATACCTAAATGGATAATATCCTCACCTTGTTCAATAAGCTCAAATGCTCTATCACCAACTGCCCAAGCTTTTGAACTAGGTCCAGATATTCTTTTAGTAAGTTCACTTGTTTTCATTATTCTTTAATTCTACTCTACAGGAGTTAATGCATAATAAACTATAAAGGAGCAGGTGTGGTTAAGAAAATATTGAGACGAATATTAGGTCGTGTGATATTTGGAAATATATTGAGATTGATTAATATACTAACGCTTCCAAAACCAATTACGCGAGATTCTGAGGCGCAACAAAGCGTTAATCAACAAACTCATAAACTGGCACTTTATCAATTTGGAACATGTCCATTTTGTATTAAAGTCACTCGATTTATGCATAAAAATACTCTTAATATTGAACTTAGGGATACCCGAAAAGATCATAACCATAAAACAGATTTAGTAAATCTTGGAGGAAAATACCAAGTACCATGCCTTAGGATTCCACAGGAAAATGATAAGGATCTCTGGCTTTACGAGTCTGATGAAATTATTTCTTACTTCAAAAAGTTAATATAAAAAAATAACAACCAAGAAGAGTGTGCCAAAATTACTACCAAAGTAAGCCAAAATCGCATTTTTCTATAATAATTTTTATGCGCTAATAATTTAACCTCATATACATACAAAACGACATAACTTGACAACAATAAAAGCAATAGAGCGATAGAAATTAGGTGCTCAATCGCATTGATATTAACCACAGATAATGCGATGGCTTGATTAAATAACACCAGCATGAGGATAGATGCAAAGAAAGGCATAAAGAAAAGTACTATAGAACCAAGCGGGCTTTGATTGAGGTTAATGTTAAACGCCCAAATTGAACCCGCCAGGAAACTACAAACCAAAAGACTGTATGAGCAAAAAATTAAAAATAAAAATTCGACAGGTGTATTAAACGACAGATTCCAGACTATTACACTCGGAAAAACAAAAGGAACTAGGCCTAGGTAGCCAAGCAATTGAACCATTTTACTGTTTTTCGTTTCAGTGGGCATAAATATTATTTCCAGATTAAGAACGTGACATTAGGACCGGGTTTAATTTTATATTCTTTTGCCATATCGCCTTGATTTATAGCAATACCTATATTCAATATATCATTAATATAAATTGCTGGTTCTCCAATCTCAACGCCACCGAACGAACTCACAAATTTGACTTTCTGAAAAAACAACTCATGAGCATTATTTGTAATTTTAACCCATACCTCATCACCAATATTTATATCTAGGCGATCGAATAAGTCTACATTTATATTGGTCCATACATTGCCGTAATGAGCATCTAAGATCGGCACACTACCGATAATTCTTTTATTTATTAATTCTGGTTTTGCGTAATCGAGCTGCATCACCGAGGGTGTAAGAAGATCACCAACTTGTTCGAAAGCAATCACTTCAGAAGCTAAACGAGCCCCTGTGTATGCGTAAACATCGCGACCATGAAACGTATGAGATCTCTCCGACCCTTCAAGTCGATTGGTCTTTTCGTTAATTTCCCTCACTTCGTCAATACCCAGTGACTCAGATACCAAAGAAAGTGATCCATTATCTGGGCTGACGAAAAAATGGCCTGATTTTGTTTTAAGAACGACAGACTTTCTGGTTGTACCTACGCCCGGATCGACCACATTGACAAATACCGTGCCTTTTGGCCAATAATCGGCTACTTGGTTCAAACGGTAAGCTGCTTCCCAGATATTAAACCTAGGGATCTCATGGGTAACATCGAACATATTTAATTCAGGAGAAACTCCAAAAGCCACGCCTTTCATGGAGGCAACAGCACCCTCTTGTAGACCAAAATCAGTTTGGAACACCAAAGCATGTTGCGCCCATAAAGATGATGAAAAAAATAATGTAATTAGGCCAATCTTAAGTGCCATGAATTTGAAATTTAGTATGTCTCGATACTCCTTACTTAAAAGTTTAATATATATTTATTTACTTTATTGATTAACGCTTAGGATTATTCAAATCGACTTCAGCAGCAATGAAGCCAAAAGCGCTCCAGCTAGACCCAGCAACAATTTTTAATAAGAGTTTATCGGATTTCATTTTATCACCATTATAGTAAAAATAATTAGCCAATCCATATGCAACGGCTGCACTGCTCGGATTATTTCCATCTATGGTCATTAAATCATCAATTTCAATATCATTTTTATACAGCAAGCAGAGCTGATGATAACTCATATTCTCAATAATATTCATATCAGCATGGATATTATTGAGCACATCCATCGCCCCTAAATCATCACCCATACGACGTAATATCATATAAATCCAGTGTCCAGTAGAAACTAAGTTGTCATCATTACCACCTAAATTATAGCCATTACGAAATGCAGCAAGAGCGCTGAGCCAATCTTGTTTTAAGTAATAAGCTAAACCCAAGTGATACCAGATATTTCCTTGGGTGGTAGTTAATGGAATATTTTGAATATTAGGGAGACCATCAGGTTCAATCTGAACAGATAAGCCTCTCATCAAAATGGATGCTTTCTCCAAATCAGCAATCGCGAGATCAAACTCCCTGATAGAAATATATCTATGACCACGATGTCTTAAAAACCGAGGATCGCTGGGAAATTGAATTATACCTTCAGTAAAAACATCAATAGCATCCAGATAATTGCCTGTGTACGCCAAACGTCTTCCCAGCCAGATAAGCGTATCTGGATTTAAGGGATTTTTTTTGTAAGCGTTCTTGGCTTCTTCTAAGTTTTTTAAACTTACTTCATTTGGCTTAGCTGGAATCAAAGCTTTACCATCAATAGAAGTTGCTTGTATACCGATCGGTGATGAAGGCAATAATTCCAGAGCCAAGCTGTTATTAAAAAAGCCCAACTGGCCAAAAACTAATCCTAAATAAAGCGCTAACTTTGTAATCTTCAAAATAAATCCTTTATTTGAAACGACTTCAACACCTAAATTAAAAATAACATATTATTGATGATTAGTATTTTAATTATTTAAATTATAGTAAAATTTTGTACAATGAGCTTATGTCATATACTCAGACCATCAGCTCATTACTAGAAAATATTTTTGAAAAAAGTATCAAAACTTCTTCAAAACTTCTTTTTAAAAAAAATAATCAAAAAAATGATATATATCAAATTATTGAAAATTTAATTGATACCAAAAGTAATATTTCAAGAGTTAAGTATGCCAAAGAATTTTTTGCTTTAGTAAATCACTTGGATGACCAGGAATTCGATGACTTGATGGTGAATCTGAGGGATCAGAGAGATCTAAATACCGATCAATTAAAATTATGCATAGATAATTATATTGAAGAAAAGTCTGAATCAAACTATATCAAACTTCAAAAAGCACAAGCTTCAAAAAGAAAAGATTTATTTAGAAAGCTCAACTGTTTTGATGAAGCAACCACTTTCTTGGTAAACTTGAGAAGAAAAATTCTCATTAAATCATCAAATGAAAATAATTATCAAAAAGTTGAAAATGATCTAAAAACCCTATTCATAGATTGGTTCAATAAGGGTTTTTTGGTTATGAAACCTATAGATTGGAATACGCCAGCCTCTATTTTAGAGAAAATTATTAAATATGAATCCGTCCACCAAATAAATACCTGGCGAGAACTAAGAGACAGGATAGATTCGAACGATAGAAGGTGCTTTGCCTTTTTTCATCCAGCTATGGCTACCGAACCATTAATTTTTGTTGAGGTTGCATTTTTAAATGATATTCCAACCAATATAAATACGATTCTAAAAGAAAAAAGAGATTTATTGAATGAATCTGAATTGGATACAGCCGTATTTTACTCAATTTCAAATTGCCAAAGAGGTTTAGATGGCATTTCATTTGGAAACTTCTTAATTAAAGATGTAGTCACCTTTATAGAGAAAGAAGTTCCAACTATTAAGCATTTTATTACCCTGTCTCCAGTGCCTAAATTCATGAAATGGATAAAAATAAAAGATAATGATCTTTATAATGTTTTATCCAATGATAATTCATTGGTGAGTTTTGAGGAAAATAAAACAATACTAAATACATACATAAGAGATTACTTATTAAAATCAGACCGGAAAGACGGTAAACCCAACGATCCAGTATCTAGATTTCATCTGGGAAATGGAGCCTCATTGCATCAAATTAATTTTATGGCCGATACTTCAGAAAAAAGTCTTAAAAAAGGCGCTACATTTATGATTAACTATAAATATGACAGTGAATATATTGAAGAAAACCATGAAAAATACACAAGAGATCATCGTGTTATATCGAAGAAGAATATTTAGCTTATAATTGCCCGTCAATACTAAATTGAGATAAAAAATCCCATATCACTTCTTCGCTGTCCTTGCCCCCTAATCGTGTTGGCCAAATATGGCCCATACCGATAATCTCATGCAACCAAACCAGCACTATAACCAGATGACCAAGCCCATTGAAAATTATAACCGCCAAGATGGCCGGTAACATCAATAACTTCTCCAACAAAAAATAATCCGGGATGATTCTTAATCTCCATAGTTTTGGAGTTAATAACATCCGTATTTACACCACCCAAAGTTACTTCTGCAGTCCTATAACCTTCAGTTGCAGAAGGCTTTATCTTCCAAGCATTTAGTTTGTTTCCAATAATCTTTAACTCATCATTGCTGATTTCAGGAAAGATATGATTTTTATACATGCTCCACCATAGAATCTCTAGATCAGCTGCCAATGCATTTGGCATTAAAGTACTAAGATATTTCTTTATAGTAGATTTATTACTATTATTTTTTTCACGCAGTAAGGTTTTAGTTGCATCAATTCCAGGTAATAAATTAATAATAATTTCATCCCCAGGTTCCCAATAATTAGAAATCTGCAACACAGCTGGTCCACTTAATCCTCGATGAGTAAATAACATTGATTCTGCGAAGCTTTTATTATTACTTTTGATAATTACAGGGGTAGATATGCCAGATAATTTTTCACATATATTTTTTATCTCGCCAGAAAACATAAAAGGAACTAAGCTTGCTCGTCTAGTGACTAAGGGTAATTTAAATTGTTTTGCTAACTCATACCCAAAACCACTTCCACCCAATTTAGGAATGGATAATGCGCCAGTGGCAACGACCAAGGATTTGCATCGAATGAAATTTTGATTTGAATTAGTTTTTATTGTTAATTGATATCGATATTCTGAGATTTCCTCATGACAATCAACTACTTCCTCCATATCAATGTGAGTATGAATTTCGACGCCCAAGTCGTTACATTCTAAAAGCAGCATATTAAGAATATCTTTTGATGATTTTACACAAAATAACTCATGATGTTTTTTTTCTATGTAATCTATTCCATGCTCTTCAACTTTTGCTATAAAATCCTCAGGGGTATATCTTTTTAATGCAGCTTTGCAAAAATGTGGATTGTTTGAAAGAAAGTGATCTGCCTCAACATAGAGATTCGTGAAATTACAGCGCCCACCTCCAGACATTAATATCTTTTTTCCTACTTTATTAGATTTCTCCAATATCAAAACACTTTTATTTCTTTTAGCTGCAGTTATGGCGCACATTAAGCCCGCAGCACCTGCACCCAAAATAACTATATCGTAATTTTTATTAATTAGAATCCACCGATTTGACGTGCACATATTTTCATGATTTTTTTACCTAATACTTGCCGATAATTTAAATTGTGAATCTTTGTATTTTTCTAACTTTATTACCATCTATTTTTTTATCTAACGAAACCACTCTCTCTTTTCGCATGAAACCTTTTTTCTGGTTAGATGGTGGCAGACGTCTTGGTGAGAGAGATAACAATTATGTAAATTTCAATCTCTTTTGCTTTGTTAACTAGATTTTAAAAATCTTAAAGATCCTTAATAACTATATAGTCTATGCCTTCTGCATATCAGTTCTCGATATTTACCTGTTTTATATTTTAGTCTACTAGTTTATATAATAAGTCGATACTATGCTGATGAAGATGTCACAATGATGGCGTATAGTTCGTTGCCGCATTTTGTTATTGCACCGTTAGTTACAATAAACTTTATTTAAACTAGTAAAAATTAATCTAATTAATTAGGCTTATTGAAATTAAAGGTAATTAACCTAAAGATACCCAACCTTTGGTTAAAGGAGAGTTTTGAAAAAAATTATCATTAATATTTTATTGTTGCTTTTTAGTATAAATTTATGGGCCTACAATTTATCCGATGCTAAAAAAATCTCTACCAGTAAAATCTGTATTGATTGCAATTTAAATAAAATTGATTTAACTGGCATTAATCTTACTAATGGCAACCTTGAAAACTCAAGTTTGATGGACTCTAATTTGAGTGATGCAGTGCTAAGAAATGCAAACCTTAATAATACTAGATTCACGAATGCTAATTTAAAAAATATCGATTTAAATAATGCCAAACTTCAGGGCGCTAATTTTCGACATTCATATTGTGATGGAGCTAAATTCGTTGATGCGGATCTTACAAAAGCAGATTTTCTTGGCGCTTCTCTGGAAAATGCTAATTTAAAAAATGCAAAATTAGTTCTAGTAAATTATAGAAATGCTAATTTAAAAAAAGCGCTACTACGTTACGCAGATCTCACTAAAGCCGATTTAAGCAAAGCAAAGCTAAGCGATGCTGATTTAAGCGATGCTATTCTAATTGAGGCGAATTTATATGCTGCAAATTTAAGTAGTGCAAATCTTGCAAATACAGATGCTAGAAATGCTAATTTTACTAAAGCCGATTTGAATAATACGATTTTTACAAACACTAATCTTAATAATGCAAATTTATACGGCGCTAATTTGACGAATGCTGATCTTAGATTCGCAAGACTTACAAATACGAATCTAGCTAAAGTGGTTTATTGTCAGACGAAAATGCCCTGGGGCCTGATGAATAATCATTGCGAAAAATGATATATATTCAAAGCCATCCAGAGCTGGGTGTTTAAACTATTAGATAGGTGTTAAAAAATTAGCTATCTAAGTTAGTGCGCACACATTTTCTAAGTTGCAGGTCTTCAATTTCTTCTAATAAAACTTTTTGTTTTCTGTACTCATTCACATCAGGTGAAACACCTTGTGATTGATAACCAACAAAGTCGCTACCAGTAATAGGATTTGATACCGATATACCTGCTGAGAATGTCGGTGTACTTCTTGCTGCATTCTCAATCTGCTCTTCCGCAATAGTGATAATTAATGCAGACACCTGAAGTCTTGCTTCATTTAATTGACGACAATTAAGTGTAGTTGGATTCTTTTCAAAATGTACTTCATTCGAAGCAATTTCTGGGTAAACATAAACAGGAGAGGCACAGCCAGACAACATGATTGAAATAATCGCTGAGAAGGTTGGTAATTTATAAATATAAGACACTTTCATGCGTTCTCCATTTAACCCTAATAACTATAGAGTGCTTTAGTAATTTGTATATGACAATTAATGACAATAACTATACAACTAATTACAAAATTATCCAAACCATAAAATATATTTATTAAATTATTATCTTACAATCACAATTTAATAAATGCCAAAGCGTAATGAGGGTTCATTGGTATTACCAACTGGTGTTGTATTGAGTCATAACACATGGAAGCAGCATTAGGTATCCCTTGAGCTATAATCTCCGCCTCTCCATCATTATCAATCCGAGATACACTTCCATATCTGACGCTACTGATATATTTTGTTCCATCTTTCAGCACAACAACACCATCACCGCCGCCTTCTATTGCATTTTCTTGTTTTACAATTTCCCCAGAAGGACTAAAGGTTGTGACGGCTGAGTTTCCCATATTTACAACAACGATATTGCCGTCGTTATCCATGGCAACGCCATTGGGTGAGCTTAATGGCTCACCTTCTGCGAAGATTGAAACATTCCCATCTGCACTAATTTCGTAGACTAATCCAGCTCTACTATCAGAAAGATAGGCCATTCCTTCTGCTGTGGCCGCAATGCCATTAATAAATCCAGTACCGGGTATAGCAACAGATTTCAGAGGCTCTCCAGTGTCCAGATTAAACGATCTCACATCTCGTGAACCGTTATCCGCGGTATACAAAATACCATTTGAAATAACACTTCCGATCGGGTCATGTAATTCCAAGCCATCACGAGTCGCCCCTATCCATTTTGATGTATGCACACTGCCATTAGGATTAATAAAAGAAACATAACCATCATTATCAGGAGTAGAAGTACTTCTATTACCTCTATTCATAGCAAGAATTAAATTTCTTTCTGAGTCAAATGTACAACTTTCAGCAAAATGAAAACTGCCATAAACAGTCACATTACTGCTCATAGGTATAAAATTACCAGATTCATTAGTAGCTCCCAAAGGCTGACCAGCATTAAAATCTTGGGCATTCAAAAATGTCACTGGGATACATAGCAAAGTACTTAAAATTATTGAAATTGTTATTTTGTTCATTATTTTTTCTACCTATTACATTAATTATAAAAATAATCTTATAACAAAAAAATCTCAATATGAAGAAAGTTATCCACTATCTTTCATTCACAAGCTCGAATAGAAATTAAGGGTTCAGTTTCTTCCTCTTATTAATGACATGAACAATCTAATTCGGTACAGATTTTATAGTTTCTATAGTGTGAATAAGTAATAAAAATTGAGCCCAATAAAGTTAATCCTTTTTCTCCATATTCACTCAGTATATTCTCACCTAAAACCACTACCAGAATAAGTATTAATAATCCCGCGATACCAATAGGCAGAAAAGAAATAGTTTTATGGTTTTTGTACCCCGCGGATAAGGCAAAAATACTAATAGGAACTGCTAGCAATACAATTATTTTATGAATAAATTCATTATCGTAAGAAAAAGAAAGAAAAGTGGAGGTTAAAATTATAAAAGAGGGGGCGAAAAGACAGTGAATGAGACATATCAGTGACAATGAGATAGCAAATCTGTCAGTTGTTAATTGTGTTCTAATCATAATTTTAATTCTCTCTGCAATACCACTCGATAATAATTTGATCAAATGCTGAAACTGTTATGTGATTGCTAGATAAAACTAGGGCTTCAACAACCTCATTAATTATTTTTAAATGCTGTCCAGCGGCTTGTAAGAATAGTGCATGGCTTCGTGAATCTATTTTAGTAAGCGCAATTAAACTACGCTGCAAAATTGTTGTTGGAGATAGAAGGATTCAAACCCATCGAGGGTTGGATTTGAATCCTTGAACTAACAGTTGCATAGGCAGCTAGTCTATCTTTATGCCTTTTTATATTATTTTCTATTTAGAACTTAACGCTAAAACTTACGCCAATGTTCTTTCCAGCCAGAGGAACTTCATTTTTAACAAAAGACGAATGGTTCCTTGCAACTTCATTAAGTAAGTTATGCCCAAATACCGATGCAAATACCTCTCTTCCAGATTCAGAAATTAACTTATGGCTATATCTAATATCTAGCATCTTATAGCCTTTGGTTAATGTTTCATTCAAAGCAAGATCATTCTGTTGTTTGACATCTTTTAACGACAAATTAAATTGGCTGCCTTGATCCTTGGAATACAATATTGAATAAATATTTCTCTCTGGAGTCATACGTGGAATATTTGTTCCATCATTAAATTCACCAGATATAGAATCTCTAGCAATCGATAATTCTAGATTCCCATTGTTTAATTCAAAAGTTTTACCTATTTCAAATTCGTAGCCATTAAGCAATGCATCTTTTTGCTTGTAGTTAGAAACCGTAAGTTTCTTTTTCTTAGCTGCCGAATCCACAAGATAAATATAATCATCTACATTATTTCTAAAAACAGTAAGTGTGCCAAAAAATCCACTTCTATCATAAGCGATGGATAGATCAATATTGCGAGATCTTTCAGTAACGATATTTGTGTTACCTATTTCGTATCTTCCTGTCGCAAGATGCGCACCATTCATATATAACTCTATGGCGGATGGAGCTCTTTCAACACTCGCAAGATCCATGCTTACGCTCAAGAATTCATTGATATCCCTATTAACACTGAGAGCTAGGCTACTATTTTCAAAATCTTTACCAAAATAATCAACCTCTTCATCTTCGTGCTCTTCGTCATGATGCCCCTCCTCCTCTTCCTCTTCGTCATGAGCAAGTGAGCCTTTCCTGTTGATTCGATCCAATCTAATAGCAAGATCAATATTAAAAATATCTAAGTCAGTACTAGCATAATAACCAATTGAGAATTCTGAACTATCAGATGGCCTTATAAATGCTTCATGACCTATTGCTGAGACATCTTCTTCAATCATATTAAGCACTGCTCGTTGTGAAAGTGCATCATTGGAGAAGTTAACAACCATGCCATATTCTTTTGCATCATTTTTGAATGTGGTAGGACCTTCTTCATGATGCTCTTCTTCCTCTTCTTCATTACCTGCTTCTTCAGCATGCTGCTCCATCAAGGAATACTCTGTACCTGCATAATAGTAGTCAATTTTTTTCAGCGCGCTGTCTTCAAAAATATATGCACCTTCCAAATTAATGACCTCAGAATCAGTTGTAACATATATTCTCTCTTCTTCATGCTCGCCTTCCTCTTCCTCTTCATGCTCTTCGCCATGAAATGGAATACCATAAAGACTCTCGATTCCTCTTACAGAGGCTCCAATATATCCCCACTCACCTGTTTTAGAAACGCCAAAACGCTGTGATTTAGTTTCGTAATCAGAATTAGTCAGATACTTTGGATTCTCTTCATGCTCTTCTTCTTCATGCTCTTCTTCTTCATGCTCTTCTTCGTGAATTATTGCTCCAAAAGGTATTTCAAATTTTTCAAAATCTGAATCTTTATAAGCTAAACTGAAATTCAAACCAGCAAGATTATTTTGATAGGAGAATTCACCAGAATTACCGCTATTGACTGTTTGTGCTTCAGCTCCTATTCTCAATTCTGACTCTAAAAAATCAGTTCTGGCAATGGTATTGTCAACCACATTAATGATTCCACCTGAGGTTCCGTTTGCATAAAAGATTGATGAAGGACCTCTAACAACTTCAACTTGCTGTATGTTATTTAAATCAACATCATTTATATGATCCGCACCAAGACCAGCGACATCTCGATTGACTCTGCCATTACTCATTATTTTGACACGATTTCCCGACATCCCGCGGATGATAGGTTGGCCAACTCCTGAACCATAATCTGCAGAAGATACGCCGAGTAGATTATCTAAGGTATCCCCAAGGCTTTGAGTTGCCATATCAGCAATATCTTCTCCGTTTATGAGATGAACTGGATTATGTATGGTATTAAGTTCTTGCTCAATATATGAGGACGTAACTATTATTTCGTCAATTGCTTCTTGGGCAAATATGTTATTTGTGCTAAATACGCTCATTAATATGAGTGCATATCTGATTGCTTTCATGCTGATCTCCGGTATGTATAAAGTTATTTAATTGAATATAATTAAGCTTTATAAATAGGGGGAGCTCTTGATTGAAAGTTATTAAAACTAGGAGATAAAAAATATTCTTCATTCTCGATTTCCAGAATGCCAAATAGAGATGCTTCCGCAAAATAAATATCCAGCTGTACTGGATTAGATACCTCATTATTACAGAAATGACATTCTTGTTCAGATAGCTCATCACTTAGATAATCATGCGCTAAAGGATCGAACGCAGCACTTGCAGCAAAAAAGAAAGCTGCCAAGAGCAGTATGTATTTTCTATTCAGAATATTCATTATGTTATAACATAACATGAATTAAATTATATTCATATATATCGTTTTCATACATCTATGTACAAATCAAAACAATTGCTTACTCAATCGTTTCTCATATTAGAAAAATTCCTAAATCTATCATTAAGTAAAGATTTGCAAAAAATCCAATTAAATAGAAAATAGTTCTGATACTTGGGTTCTTGTCAGTTGCTATCAAATAATACAAAAGCATATGAATAATTCTAGCTAAAGCATAGATCCATACAATCAAACTCAATGCATATGAATCATAGCCCGACAAGATGGCCAATAATGCCATTCCAAAAAATGGAATAATATTTTCTAGAGAATTCCAAAATACTCTGTAAGCTCTAAATAAAAAAGATTCTTGCCCTAAGGTGGGATCCAATACACCGACCTGATAACTCTTTTGCTTTCGATGACTTCGAATTAAAATGATCGCTTGAATGATTATGGTAGTTAGAATTAACCATAAACCGAAAAATACTGATTGATAGGTTTCAAGCATTTTATTATCCTAATTTAAGCAGTTTCTCTGCTGTTAATTATTAAAGTCATCAAAGTAAAAATATCTTACGCCCTTTTTTGTTGCAGCATTAGCCATACAATATGCAACATCAGCTGCCTGCACGCTTCTATATTTTCGCAAAGGGCCAATTAAAAAAAGATTTAACGGGTAATGTATATATTTTGCAACTCCCTCTAAAAATCTACTTTCTTCCCTATGACCAAGTAGCAAACTTGGTCGATAAATATTGATACTATGAAAATCAATATTTTTAATTTCTTCCTCAACTTTCCCTTTTACTTTTAAATAAAAACTCTTTGCGGATGAGTTCGCGCCAATAGAGGTAACTAAGCTGATATCTGTTGCTCCGGATTCTCGTGCTTTTTTTGCAAATGCCACACAGTAATCTAAATCTATTTTCCTAAACTCTTTTTGACTGCCGGCTTTTTTGATTGTTGTGCCTAAACATATATAGATATGATCACAAAAAGGAAGGCTTTCGTTCTCAAGGAAGTCATCAAAATCAATCTCGAGATTTTTTATATTACTGGGAAGATTTTTTATCGGCCTCCTTGAGACTGCAATAATATTTCCTTCCTTGGCGCTTAACTCAATAAGTAACTTTTTTCCTATCAAACCTGTAGAACCAATCACTAATGATGTGTGTGTCATTTATCTTATTCCCGTTAAGCAGTCGTATGGTATATATATTCAGTATAAATAATACTCTCAGGCATGCAATTCTAGCATTTCAATTAACCGTTACATGCATTATGATTTATAAAACCCAACTTTGATAGCCACTCTATAATGACTATAAATAATGACATCAATCAAATTGAGATCGAAGATTTCCTTAAGTCATGGAAAGACGGAGTCATTGATATAGGAAGAGCTAGCGAAGAAGGAAATAACTACCAAGAAAAAGCTAAAGATTTCATCGAAAAACATTATGCTTTTGATCTCGGTAAGGTGTTGTTCAAACCAACCTATACAAATGAGATAGTATTTAGAAATAATCCTAAAGCGGCTCTGTCTTATTTTATTGGTAATGATATTAGTGAAGACTCTGGTTTTGCATTAAAACCATGGAGAGTAATCACAACTTCGGATATTAATATCCTCATGGAAGATAATCTTTGTGCAGTAATGGGGGTTCTTAAATTAAAATCCTATAACGCTGACGAAGAAGATAAAATTGCTTTTACTTTTATTTTGGTCAGAAATAATGCTGAAATAAAGATTAAGATTCATCATTCTTCTGCATTAAGGTAATTGATGAATTTAATTTTTTGATTGTATCTTTCTATTTATAGGTATGTCTTCTGTCCGAAAAAGCCCTAACTCTTTTCCTCCATGCTTTGTAAGAACCTTCTTTTAAGTTTTCACGCATAAACTTCTTTACGTCTTTTTCGCCTATTCCATATAAATTTTGAATATTTTTAAAACTAACATGATCTGAGAGCGCTAGTTCAATGATCTCACTTTTCTCACTTTCTGAAAATATTGTCATTATTCTTGCTTCTAATTTTAGCTTAATTAATTTTCATTAAATCGGCATTACCAAATAACGATAGATCCATTATTGATTTAAAATCCAGCATCACCAGTCGGCCAGGCTGGACTATTGCCAACATCTTGGCCATCACGATCGATCTTAGCAATAGCCGCTTCCATAATATCCAATCCTTGCTTGAATGTGTCCTTATTCATATTGAGAGCTGGATACATCCTGATATTTTCTTCGCGGTCACTAATAGCCCAAACCCCTGTATAAAGCATTTCACTTCTTACGGCACGGGCATACCACCAATTTTCATCAGTCATTTTTTCAGCTGGCGATTGAAAGCTTACACCAAGCAGTAAACCGCTAAGGCGAACCTGACGAACAATCTCATACTTACTTTCCCATTTACCCATAACTTCTTTTGCTATTTCAGCTAAGCTAGCAGCGTGCTCAATGATGTTATCGCGTTGATATATTTCGAGTGTTTTCAATCCTGCAGCGCATCCAGCTGGCGTACCAGCAAATGTTGAGCTAGCTGAAAAATCGGGATTATTGCCGAGAATTTCATCGCGTGCAGCCACTCCCGCACAAGCCTCTACACCACCAGATAGATTTTTACCTATAACCAAAATATCCGGTATCACATCGTAATGCTCAACTGCCCACATTTTTGCAGTTCGACCCAGTCCCGTCAGTACTTCATCCGCAATCATCAACCATTCGTTTCGATCGCAAATATCACGAATACCCTGAATAAATTTCTTTGTTGGTATCCAGTTACCACCCTCAGCTAAGCCCGGTTCAACCATAATGGCAGCAATATTATCTTTTGCTGCGATATGCTCGGGAATATGATGCTCTAGATAATGCAAACAATAATCCGAATATTGCTCTTCTGACATACCTGCAGGTATATTGTCGCTATGAGGATAGGGTGCAATTATTGCCCCACCATTCCAACCTTCTAAATATTTTCTATTATTGAGGCCTCCAAAAATTTTTGTGCCTAAACTATTTCCATGAAACGAAGATGAAAAAGTAATCACATGACGCCTTTTTTTATAACACATGGCCATATAAAAAGCGGATTCAGCCGCTTCTGTACCTGACACCTCATAGGTAAAACGAGATAATGCTTTAGCGGGCGTAATCTGAGTAATTTTTTCAGCCAACTCATAACGAAGGGGATGGTCATAGTGAAACCCATATCTTTTTTGTGCCTCATGAACAGCTTCAATAATTTCTGGATGAGCGTTTCCGATAGGATTTGTAGCCCAACCGTTCTGAAAATCAATATATTTATTTCCATCTACATCCCAAATGTAGTCACCAAGTGCTCTATCAACCATAACCTGACCGGCCGGTCTAAAACCGCGCCTCGCTGCTTTTTGCAATTGTTCATCGAATATTAAGCCATTCTGGAATATAGGAATTCCACGCTGAAGTATTGCTTTTGCCTTTGGTCCTGGTATTGATTTTTTCATAATAAATTTCTTGGTTATTTATAAATTTAAAGTGTGACTTTATCATACGGAATTTCTATTTAGCATTCCTTTTAACTATTTTTTTTACAACGAACAAGTTTAATTGGCATTTTTTAAACTATTAGAATTATAGGCTGGCCTGGTTACCGAATAAGCCCAATAGAAAAATAAAAACTGCAATGCAAGACGAATATAAAGTAATGATATTGGAATATCGGGAAATGCTTCGGGCGTAATTGCCATATAAATATTGGCAGGATAAACAGCAATCAGTAACGTCAATAAACCCCAACCCGCTATTTTACGAAGACCTGGAATTAACACACAGACTCCTCCAAGGATCTCAAAAAAACCGCTAATATAAACTGCCTCTGAATGCATTGGAATGGCTGGCGGCATAATAGATAAATAAAAATCTGGATTAACGAAATGATCTACCCCGACATTGATAAAAAACGCAGCCAAGCCAAATAATACTAATTTTTTCCACCACCCATTGGGTAGCTTGAGGGCGGTAAAGAGGTAGGATATAAACATCATTAAATTGTGTATTTTATTTATGCGGGACGACTAAATATTTCTCACCAGTCGCTTGTTTTGCATAGCTTTTTAGAATATTTGGTTGAAGCATTTCTTCGAGGGATATGCTCTGAGTATAATGACTTGCGAATGTGGTTTTTATCTCTTTAGCCACTCGCCCTCTCATCTGCTGAAATCTTTCCATACCGATTCTTGTAATCATTGGCATCAAAAGCCAACCACCAAGGCCCCATTGCATTCCAAACGATCGATTCAAAATCGTCGGTGAATGATCCAGTCCACCATAGATATAAACCTGTTTATAGACATCTGAACCATAGCGACTATATTCTTTAGCGGATTTAGTTACCGCTATCTCCATCGCTGAAAGTATTTGCCCAGGAAGCTTCCCATCATTACCTCCCCCTGTTGCATCAAAGCCTAAGGTAGCGCCTGATGATATTAAAGCAGCAATTAGGTCTTTCATGAAACTGGAATCATTGGTATTGCAAATATATTCAGCACCCAAGTTTTTTAATATTTTTACCTGTTCAGCGCTCCTAACAATATTAACCAATGGAACTGAATCAGCTTTACAGACCTTTATCAGCATTTGTCCAAGATTAGAGGCTGCAGCAGAATTGACTATAGCGGTATGATTTTCCATTCTCATCGTTTCAATAAATGCTAAAACAGTTAACGGATTGACAAATGAAGATGCTGCTTCAGCAGGCGATGTATTTTCATCCATCACCAAGCAACTGCTTATCGGAACGCATCGATATTGAGAATACATTGCCCCACCTGCTGCACCAATGGTCTTTCCTATTAGATTTTTACCATTGCAACCAGCATCTTCAACAATACCGCCACCTTCATTACCAACAGCCATAGATTGACCTAATCTCGACTTCATTGCATTTATCAGGGCTGGATGTATCTTTATTTTTACAACCGTTTCATCGCCAGAACCCGAAACTTTCAGACTATCAAAATCAGCCGCAAAACTTATAAGCAGTCCAAGATCTGAGGGATTAATCGGAGACGCCTCTACTCTCATTAATACCTCATTCTCCAATGGCTTAGGTTTTTCAACTTTAACTATGGAGATCTCTATATACCCTTCGCTAGTGACAATCGACCTGATTTCTTTTGATAACTCAACAGACATATTGATCTTTCCTTTTATTTTTTTCCTATAATCATAGGTATTAATTTGGGAGTATCTTTTTTGTATTTATTATACGCATCTAAATGTCCCCATTTTTGATGCCCCCTTGCCTCCAATAATCTTATTCCACTGACATGGTTAAGCAATAAATAAGTAAATATGGGGGAGAATAGAGCCAGGTAGTTCATCCCAATAAAAGCAGGTAAAGCCATTACTGTTATGCCCGTCCACAAAGTAATTTCTCCAAAATAGTTTGGATGTCTAGATCTGGCCCATAAACCTTCGTTAATGAATGAATTCTTATTTTCCTTTTTTGAACGAAATCTAGACTTTTGATTATCTGCAATTACCTCGATAACGAATCCAAAAATAAATAATACAAACCCAATAATAAATATATTACTGATAATTACTCCAGTTGGACTGGTAATTGCAACCAAAGCAGCTGAGGAACAAATAAAAACCCACATACCTTGCAATGTCCATGTCATAAAAAATCGAGAGAAAGATGTTTTAATAGAATTAAATCTTTCGTCTTTTCCATCCTTTGATATCCTCATAAACAAGAATGATCCAAGTCTCATAGCCCAGATCATTACCGCCCCCGCGACCAGTATGTTAGTAAATTTTAAATTTCCGATGCTATCAGTCGCTACTAAGCAATATATAAAAATACTTAGATAAGTCAGACTGCCAGTTAAATCGTAAAATTTTTCAGTTTTTAATATAAAAGCCGGGACAAAAGCAACCCATTGAATAGCAAAAGCAATAATTAAAGTTTGCTCTAGTAGATTTATTCCAGAGATTTGAATGCTATTAAAAGAGATCAACTCTGCATAAGTTTTAGTAAAGATAAAAACTCCTGCTGCAATAGCTAAATTTATTAAGTGTTTCATTTTATTCTCCATCTTTTTACACTAATCGTTTTAAAAAAAAGTTTAAATAATTACACATCAAACTTTTAAAGAGTAACCTCCATATCTATTCGATGCATTGCCTTTCCCCATCCATCTTTTATAAAATTAAGCTTTGTAGCACCATATTTACTAAAAAAGGCCTCAGTATGCTGGCTTGTTGAAATTAATATCTTTTTCTGAGCTTTATCGATCACATGATTCATAAGATAAGACATCATCGCATTGCCATAACCTCTATTATAAAAATTAGGGTGCACCATTATCCATCTCAAACAAGCAATACCTTCAGAATTATTTCCAATTCCAAAACAACAAACAATTGAATTTTCTTTATAGCCAAGCAAATAGCGATCGCTATTAAATTTTAGATATTGCTTGTAATCATCCCTTTCTTCTTCTGCGAAAAAAGACGGACAATTTAATTCAAATAATTCCAAGCAATCATTGTAATTTAAAGAAGTATATTCTTTAAATTTCATATCATATTCCTTTACTCTATTTGTCACTCAAACCTATATCGATAGTGTTACATAGATTATTGAAGTTAAATACGAATGATTATACGAAGGATGTTGACGTATAAATATATTAAAAATGCACCGATGCCGATGAGCCAAGTTTTGCTGTAGGCGGAGTAAATTTAGTGAGATTGATGCCCTTTACGGCAGCTTTATACTCATCGATAGTTGGTGTCCTACCAAGTATCGCCGAGAGCACAACAACCGGAGTTGATGCTAAAAGAGATTCGCCTCTTTTCTCTTTAGTATCCTCCACAACACGTCCTTGAAAAAGACGTGTCGAAGTGGCTAAAACCGTATCGCCTTTGGCCGCTTTTTCTTGATTCCCCATGCATAAGTTGCAGCCGGGTCTCTCAAGATACAAGATATTTTCGTATTCAATTCGGGCAGATATCTTTGGAGAGCTATCATCGAATTCAAATCCAGAGTATTTTTGTAAGACAGCCCAATCACCCTCCGCCTTTAATTCATCAATAATATTATAAGTTGGAGCAGCAACAACTAAGGGAGCTTTAAACTTAACCTCCCCCGTATCTTTTTCCAGATTTTTAAGTATTTGGGCAACGATCTTCATATCACCTTTATGAACCATGCACGAACCAACAAACCCTAAATCTACTTTTTTCTCAGCCCCATAGTATGAAATTGGTCTGATTGTGTCATGCGTATACCTCTTAGATATCTCCACGTTATTCACATCAGGATCTGCAATCATAGGCTCATCAATCTGATCCAAATCTATGATAACTTCTGCAAAATATTTGGCATTTTCATCAGGAGTTAATGCCGGTTTTTCTCCCGATTTAATTTCTGTAATTCTTTTATTAGCTATACCAATCAGACCATGAAGCATTCGGCTTTCATTTTCCATTCCCTTATCGATCATGACTTGAATACGATCTTTGGCAATCCTAAGGGACTCAATGAGGGTATCGTCTTCCGATATACATATCGATGCCTTTGCCTTCATTTCGGCACTCCAATCGGTAAAGGTAAAAGCTTGGTCGGCCAGTAAAGTCCCAATATGAACCTCAATAATTCGCCCCTGAAAGACATTATCACCAAACTGATTCAACATTTGTGATTGCGTTGCATGCACGACGTCACGAAAATCCATATGCTCTTTCATGCTACCTTTAAAGGTCACTTTCACTGAATCTGGAATAGTCATCGTTGCTTCACCTGTCGCCAATGCAAGTGCAACCGTTCCTGAGTCAGCACCAAAGGCAACACCTTTAGACATTCGGGTATGAGAATCACCCCCAATAATAATTGCCCAATCATCAACTGTAATGTCATTCAAAACCTTATGAATAACATCCGTCATAGAGTGGTAAACACCCTTTGGATCTCTCGCTGTAATGAGGCCAAACTTGTGCATAAATTTCATAAGTTTTGGTGTGTTGGCTTGGGCTTTAATATCCCAGACAGAAGCCGTATGACATCCAGATTGATATGCTCCTTCAACAGTTGGAGAAATGACTTTGGCAGCCATTGACTCAAGCTCTTGAGACGTCATCAACCCCGTCGTATCCTGCGATCCAATGATATTCACTTTCACGCGTGCATCTGAGCCAGAGAATAATACAGTGCCCGAAGCTACGCCAACTGCGTTTTTATTGAAGATTTTTTCTACAGCCGTTAGACCTTGGCCTTCATGAGAGATAACTTTGGATGGCGCATAGGCAGATTTCAACTCAATCCCTAGCGTCTCACATGCAAAACTTTGAACTTTTTTCCCAAAAACAATCGCATAAGAGCCGCCGGCCTTGATGAACTCGATTTTCTGAGGAGTAAAGGACGAACTTAGATCAATAAGCTCTGTGCTTCCATCATCACCGTATAGTTTTTTATCTTTTGTATTGATAGTGAGAGTAGTACCAGTCTCAACAGAGTAAACTTGTTCCAGAATCGGATTACCGTCGTCATTTAAAACGTATTTTCCGTCAGCATCGGATTTTTTAGTCCAATTTTTCAAATCAATACCAATACCACCTGTTACATCAACCGTCGTCAAAAAAATTGGTGAAATTCCATTTGTCCCAGCAATAATTGGAGCGATATTCACAAAAGGTATATAAGGGCTGGCGGGTTTACCGGTCCATAAAGCAACATTGTTCACTCCCGACATCCTAGAGGAGCCAACACCCATAGTGCCTTTTTCAGCGATCAACATTACTCTCTTGTCGGGATGTTGTTTTTGTAGTTCTTGAATCTCATTTTGAGCAGCTTCAGATATCATGCATTTACCATGCAACTCCCTATCTGCTCTAGAGTGCGCCTGCTTTCCAGGTGAAAGCAAATCAGTCGAAATATCTCCCTCAGCCGCAATATACGTTACGATTTTAATTTCTGTTTCTATATCGGGAAGTTTTGTAAAAAATTCAGCTTTAGAATAACTTGTAAGAATATCCAGAGCGATCAAATTTCCAGCTGTATAAGCATTCTCAAGTTTTTCTGTATCAGCCTCATAGAGAAATACCTGCGTTTTGAGAACTTCAGCCGCATTCGAAGCGATTGAAGGGTCATCACCCAAAGCGAGATCAAGAAGAACCTCAATTGAGGGTCCACCTTTCATGTGAGACAAAAGTTCAAAAGCAAAGGTTATGGGGATATCTTTAATAACACTACTACCAGTAATTATTTCTTTTAAAAACTGAGATTTCACAACTGCAGCAGCAGTTGTTCCAGGTAAAGTGTTATAGATAAAAAACTTAAGAGACTCTTCTCGGTGCTTGCAATGAGAATCTTTTATTTGTCCTATAATTTCAGAGGTAAGCTCAGCATTTTCAATCGGCAGAGGGCTCAATCCTAGCTTTTTTCGCTTTGCAATCTCATCTAAGTATTCTGAATAAAGGCTCATAGTGGTCTCGGTAAATTGATTCTAGATTACACTTTATAACTGTTTCTCTTAACGTTTTGACAACGTAATAGAAACTTAATCTATTAATTAATTATATCAAAAAGGTCAAAAATTATCAGTTATTTCACTCATGAGTTTTTCAGAAACTCCGAATTAACCAAGAAACTATAACAAGGAAAACTTGTAACTAAAAAAGTGTCATCATTTTTAATTTAATCTGCCGTCTGTGTTCTGGTTTATGACACATCATTATCGGTGTCTAGTAGTTCGATAGGTATGTGACTTCGGACCTTCTGACCTGAACTCGACTCCACCCATCGACCCTACATACTGATCAACATTTTCCTGCCAATGTAACGTGACCTTAGCCGAACGATGGATCGTCGCAATAATGATGTCGTGTTCGCGAAACTGGAGAATCTCTCCGGTAACGGCGATCTCATTCTTTACACCGATGATCTCACAGGTGTCATCAAACCGTTTAGGACTCTCTACCACTTCTTTTCTCCACTCTCATAATCATTCGAACAACCTAGTCTATTTAGAAAGAATTCTACTCCCACTCAATAGTAGTCCCAAAATAACCCTCGTAAGAACAATGGTTTGCGAGTGCTAAAATAGAGTTTACAAGTAGTTTACAAGTTTTTGGTTTTTATTTCTGTGTGCCCCACTATCTTAAAACCCTCTTAGAATCAGTAGTTTAGTACTTTCTGACTTGTAAAATTTACTACAAATCATTTATTCCCACTCAATGAGTAATGCCACTGAAACCCTCTGTTTATAGTTTTTTCAAAAGCAAATGCATTAACCAGTTAACTTTCGCATTAATGACTCAAATATACCTCTGCTGAACCATTTCGACCAAGAAAAAGCAAATATAGTTCCTATAATACAGAATATTATTGCAGCAACGAATGCATGTGATGAAGTCTGACTGCCAGTAAGTCCAAGAGCATCAATAAATCCTAAACCAACAATTATATGAAGAATGTATAGAGTAAGGGTTTGTGTCCCAGCAGGAGAAATTAAAGAATAAACATTACTGTCTCTAAGTCTTTCTGATACAACTAAGCAAAGACCTATGACAAGAAAAGCTGAACCAGATGCTGCTAAAAAATAAAGTAGCATTGGTGGCATCGACTCAGTCATAACCAAGAAATGTAGCTCAGAATCAGCAGGGATTAAATAGCCTGAGAATATAAAACTCATGATTTCTGAAAATATAATCGCAGCCAAACCCCATGTAATCATTTTAATCTGAACTTGTCTTTCCCTTAATGAAGCTCGGCTCAAAAGAATACCTAGCAAGAAAAACCCTAACCAAGGTAAAATTGGATGAAATCCATTAAAAAAAAGATTTCGAGCGAATCCGTCAATTGTCCAAAACCCAGAATAGGTAAGTTCTTCAAAATTCCAACCTGCTTCGTAGTCAATGGATAAAATCATACAAAAATAAACTACATTGAGAAGACCTATAATCCAAATTAATAGTCGATTACTGAATGGAAGCAAAAAAACACCAAATAAAAAATAAAAGGCGTAGTAATGCAAAATATCTCCCTCGAAAATAGACATATTTAAAAGACCTAGAATCAGTAAGAATATTGCTCTCTTTATAATGATGTTTACTGTTTGACTCTCTCTCTTAAAACTAGATAGTCCAAGCCCAATACCTGCGAGAACTACAAAGGTAGCAGAAGCACGACCCTGTAATTGCCCTATAAGTTCATTAAAGAATCCCCCATTGCTTTGAACTCCATATGACATGGCAACATCAAAATTAACAATAACCATTCCTACAAAAGCAAAATATCGTGCCACATCCAGCCCAATTAATCGTTCACTCATATGATTCATTTCTTCATTCCCACTCAATAGTTGCTTATTTACAAAGCCCTATAGATAAAGGGC
>Ga0209091_10000425_pt1 | contig 40793 bp, 42 predicted proteins | sample ArcticOcean_MG_C_6_FD_187438 | JGI IMG/M metagenome (GOLD analysis project Ga0209091, IMG submission 187438) | Marine microbial communities from western Arctic Ocean - ArcticOcean_MG_CB8_128 (SPAdes) (version 2) | ecosystem: Environmental > Aquatic > Marine > Oceanic | place: Arctic Ocean...
GTGGCATTCATAAACATGTTCCGCATGTTCGTCACCTGCGACGTGTCCCACTGGTCAATCGGAGCGTTAAAGTTACGCATGCCCTTGAACAGCTTCGACATGTCTGTCACCAGCGTGACGTCCCACGTGTTGGGTTCGCCGTGGCGAGAAGAACCACGGCAGTACTCCTCAATCCATGTTCGGAGTTCCTGCTTTGTTGTGGGCTTTGGACGTTGGGCCGGTTCGTCAACATGCTGCTCGGTGGTCAAATCAATTAATATGCCACCGGCTTCCGCGTTAGCACGTCGCTCCTCGATTTGCTTCTCGGTTGATTTTGTACCAGTGACGGTCACCTCTGACTTGTCGGGTTTGTTCTGTGTCTTATGGTACAATTTGCTCAAACGTGTTCGAAATGCCGGTGTATTGAGACTCGCGGAAAGATGGGAGCGTTTCAAATATTCTCTCGCCACTTGCTTCCACTGGATGCGGCTCCAACCTTTGGCCGCTTTCAAGTCGCGAACAACTTGTACTAATAACTCGTAGTTTTCATCAGACATATTTATAACATAAAAAACATTCCTTTATATACGGTTTAGTTTTCTTATACGTCTAAATCTATCTCTCACTTTATTCTCCTCGCCCATGTAAACCGCCATGGTTTGATATTCTCTCAAAAAGGAATCGTCAAAGCCAGAGACCGAGTTATGCCCATCTTTGAACAATTTAAACAGCAGACCACCAAAACAGATCAAGTCACACACGCCATTCTACTTCTTATCGTGGACTACATCAACGAATCACCATTTAATAGTAGCATCACGCTAGAAACGGCACCAACTATTGCAGTACTCTCTGTCAATATATTTATCATCGGGTTTGCATCGTCTTTAGTCGCTCAGTTTTAATGTTGTTGATCAATTTTAAAACAAAATATTTTAAAAGTTTGTTGTTGATTTTAAAACAAAATATTTTAAAACAAAATATTTTAAAAGTTTGTTGTTGATTTTAAAACAAAATATTTTAAAACAAAATATTTTAAAAGTTTGTTGATCAATTTTAAAACAAAATATTTTAAAAGTTTTAGTGGTAATTTTAAAACAAAATATTTTAAAAGTTTGTTGTTTTAAAATATTTTAAAACAAAACATGTCGATACCAAAAGTGGTCCTATGTGCCAATGACCAACCCGCGGTTATAGACCTCGCGAGTATTTCTGACCAATGCCCTCCGATTCTCCGGCGCTTTCTGGGCTTTGATGTGTCGCCAATGGCTCCAAACTGTTTTAAGGAAGCCGCGCGCGACGAACAAGGAAGACTAACTTTTGCAAAACATTTGGACATTTCTCGTTCTAGTTTTCAAGCATGCGTTACCTTTATCAAGACCGGTTATGTTGGTTCTCTAGAGATACTTGTACGAACAATGGACATTCTAGGAGGCTCTGAAAAGCTAGATGCGTACGTTGCGAAGAAGCAGGCCGAACAAGAAGCCCACGGCGCTTATCAATTTGAGCAACTATTGTCCGAACGAACAAATCCTATGACCCCTAAGGCAGACATAGATCATCTTTACATTTGGCGGGCTGGGCAATCCGGATGTAGGAAATCTGAAGATTGGTCTCTGACTGTTCATACGGGCATTGCCATTGATTACTGGTGGCGTAAGCGTCGAGAAGGAGACGACGAAGATGACGATGAGATAGAAGAACTATAGTCGCCATTTTTTTCAAGTCGCCATTTTTTTCAAGACGCTTTAGATGTGTCATGAGAAAGTCGTGTATTTGAATATTTAAAGATGTATAATTGGTCAGAATTTATGTTATTTTGGTTATTATTCGTATGTGCGAATGCGCGTACGGTTTACAAAGTGTATGAAACGGGGCAGTGTTCTGCGCCTGCTTCTCCTATCATCGAATCGGACAAGTGTGAGCAGCGGTCCCACGCGATAGGTTGGCCAGATGCAACGGTCACTTCGGTGTCATTTTCCAGTTATTTGCCAACAGGTTGTATTTTGAAGACGTCAACGAACGATTTGCGTGTTTATGCAAAGGATAGTTCTAAACAATGTTCATCTGACTACAAATGTTTGTGTGAAATTACCGCTAACGATTGTGTTGAAGGGTTGAATCGCGAGGCTTGTTTGTGTTCAGACAACCTTTGTACGCGTGAAACAGGTCTTGTTTGTTCGTCCGAAATGTGCGAGCATGCTCCTGATTGTTCAGAAGGATTGAATGTCGATGTTTGTCGTTGTGGCGTCCTCGATTGTACGCCTGTTTCTGGTTTCAAATGTTCTTCGGGCGCCTGTGAGCACGCTGCGATTTGTCCAAATCGCATTGGTACGGTTTTGAACTCTGAAACGTGTAGATGTGGAGACCTTGATTGTTCTTCGGTTATTGGTCCGTATTGTCATTCAGAGAGTTCTACATGTAGAACGGCGTGTCCTGGCGGTACCTATGTATCTCATTTATTAGAATGTGAGCCATGTAATACGAAGGGTTATTATTGTCCGAAGGGTTCCACTTTGTCACCTACAACACACAAATGCCCGGTTGGGCGTTTTGGAGATGATGTCGGTCTCCGTAGCTCAACAGAATGTAAGAAATGTGCTGCGGGTCGTTATTCGATTATTCCTGGCATTACGTCTGGCGACCACTGTACTGGGCGTTGTAGCGCGGGTAAATGGTCCTCTGAGATGGGTTTATCTTCTGACGCGTTATGTCTTGGGCGTTGTCCGACTGGTAGATTTTCTTCTAAAGTTGGTTTGACGTCGCAAGAAGATTGTCTTGGACGTTGTAGCGCGGGTAAGTGGTCCTCTGAGATGGGTTTATCTTCTGATGACCAATGTTCATTGTGTCCCACCGGCAAATGGTCTTCCGAAGTTGGTTTGACTAGTGCTATGGCCTGTTCTGGTGAATGTTCGCGTGGTACCTATTCGGATCAGAAGGGTCTGATATCTGTTGCACAGTGTAAAGTATGTGCCTCTAATAAATATCAAGACGAAATGGGCAAAACGATTTGCAAGGGATGTCCTGACAATATGATCATTGTCGATACGGCCACGCCTTCAAAGCATGACACTGTCGATGATTGTGTTATTGTTGTCCCTGTGTGTGATGCCTCTGAATATTTGCAAGACAATCAGTGCAAACCTTGTTCTGAATCGTTCACTTGTGACGGCACTGTCAAACTTGAATGTCCTCCGGGTTTCTATTGCACAGGCAGTGGTCCGGCCATCGCGTGTCCAAAGGGACGTTATGGAGAGTTAAAAAGTCAAATAAATATGAAGACTGCTTGTCAAGAGTGTTTGTCGGGGACTTATCAGAATGTTGTGGGCCAAACCTATTGTTCTCGCGGCTGTCCGCGTGGAAAATTTGGCGATATTACTGGCGCCAAGAACGAATTAGATGGGTGCAAAGTTTGTCCCGTCGGATATATGTGCGCGTCGTTGTCCATGAATAGGCCTACTGAATGTCCGATGGGTTCTTACCAAGACGAGGAGGGCCAAGAGATGTGTACATTTTGTCCGCGCGACACGTATTCCGCGACCATTTCTGCGACTGGATGTCGCGCATGTGGTTCTACAAAAGATGGTCACATCCTTCGAACGACAGGACTTGGAGCCAATAGCCGGGCACAATGTGAGCGCCTTGCCAAAACATGTCCTGTTGACGAACGACCGGATGAAAACGAAGAGTGCCACACCTGTCCTAAGGGGTTTTACGCGAACGGCAAAGGCACTCGATGCATACTGTGTCCAAAAGGGTATGCGTCGAGTGCCGCGGGCAGTAGTGTTTGTCTCGAATGCAGTGACGATAGATGTCATCAAATGTTTGGTTCTGCGGAACCGGAAGGCCAGTTACCGTCACTTTGGAAGCCGGATTTCAACAAATTTGACACGCTGCAAGAGAGTGACAGCCCATTTCCAATTGGAATCGTTATAGTGTATAGCTCTCTCGCATTTTTGGTGATTTTACTCATTGTACTGCACAGACTTTGTCCTGATTGTTTCAAGCATGCCGATCTGATGTTTTCCGGTGATCATCTGATTGAAGACACGCACGCGCGTAGAATTTTGAATACCAGACTCGGTGCAGCATTTACCGTGTCCTTGCCGTTCATAGTGGCCGGGCTTGCCGTCTTTGTATTCACATCGGAAAACAAAATTATTACGAACGGGTTAGTACCAATCGCAACTACCGAAATCCCCTCTGACGATGGACTCTACAAAACCATAAACATCGCCTACAAAACAGAGTCTGCATCAAAGGCTTCCGATTGTTCGGAAATTACGACGTCAACAACACTGAATTGTACAAGTGTGGGGCAATTAATCAACCCATTTGTATGCCAAATAAAAACAAAATGCCTGATCAATCCACCGTTTGGAGGACAACACACATTTTATATACAAATGGCTGACCGATGGCAAACGGCAGTCGTTGAAATTGTCACTGGCGAATGGAATCATTCTCAATATAACATTACCAGTGTAATTCAATCCGAACATCCGCTCGCAGGCACCCTGGAGAAGCCCACTACCGTAGATTATGACGTTATACGTTCAAAGTCGATGGACCATATTCATTCTGAAGTTGATTATGGTCTACAAATGACTGTGCGGGATACAAACTTGATTACCACCGAAACGGGGACCGAATACGGGGTACATGTCACTGCCTTGCGATTCTTTTCCACCGAAACATTATTTGTAAGGGAAGTTGAATCGAAACTTGGCATTATAACGCGTATTGGAACCATACTGACCCTCCTGCTCTCCGCAATATCGGGGCTAAGAGTCGTGAAGTTAGGCATTGAAAAGTGTATTGACTCTTGCTACTCCAAGCTATTTGAGAGCATTCCTGGAGATATTGCCAGGAGAGTGGATATACTCGAAGAGCGGGATGATCCCGAAGAGCGGTCAGAGCAAATGTCAAATCATAGAAATCCGCTGTGCAAACTCGAAACACATACGGACGCCGTTACTGGAAGAAAGTATACATACGATCCAATCTCGCGGGAGTCAACGTGGGTCTCCGAAACTAGTCCAAATATTATTTAAAATAAAATTACCAAAAGTTTTAATAATAAAATCACCAAAAGTTTTAATAATAAAATCACCAAAAGTTTTAATTATAAAATCACCAAAAGTTTTGCAAAAATAGCACTTGGGATCATGTTAAATTTTGGCGCCTCGTGGGTCTTTAGGTCTCTTCTTGCCGATCTACGTCTTCACCTGGGTGAATTGCGCCGGATTGCAAATATCTACAATTGGGTCCTTTGTCTATGTTTATTATAATAAGTATTTAATAAGTATTTAATCTAAGACATTATGTTCTATTATATAGTGTGGCCTATTCTCCTTATTTTTTCTTATATTCTAAACAATTGGCCAATCTCATTTCCACGAAATCAAAATCAAAATCCCGATATGTTTTGGTCAGCGATTTTAATCGCCATTTTATTCGCTACCACAACCCTTACAAAATCTGACAAAGATCAAGTTCTATCGAGAGACCAAACAAACGAATGGAAAGGTTTTATGCAAATCGCCTTTATTTTATATCATTATTATCGTGCTACCTATGTCTACAATGAAATACGTGTTTTTGTGACCTGTTATGTGTGGATGACTGGTTTTGGAAACTACCTCTACTTTACGCACAAGAAAGATTTTTCATCGCAGCGAATTGTGCTGACGCTTATTCGAATTAATTTACTCGCACTCGGACTAATGCTTGTCAATCAAACCTCGATGATGCTCTACTACGTTGTTCCGTTACATACTCTTGCTTTTGGTTTTGTGTATGTGACATGTTGGTTTCCCCAACAAAAAATTGCATTGGGTGGTGCACTCGTATTCTTAGTATTATTGTTCGAGGTCATCAAACCACCTTGGGGGCACGAAATCGAATTTCGATTTGGTCTCGATAAATATAGCGCTTGGTGGGGAATGGTGTGTGCGTATGGATACAAAAATATAACACATGATTGGAAGACAGGGTTACTCGGTATATTTATGTTATTGGGGTGGTTTTGTGGTCAAATGGGTCAAGACAAATATGCTTACAATCGCTGGCATCCCTACATCTCCATTATTCCTATCGTTGGATATGTATTGGTACGAAATTGTCATCCGATTTTAAGACGAACGCATTCGAGTGCAATGGCATGGGTTGGACAACTTACTCTTGAAACATACGTATTGCAGTTCCACATTTTTATGTGTCACAATGTCCAACATATCATTGTATTTTTTCCTGGATTCCCCGTTACCAACTTTCTCGTCGTCGGAGCACTATTTGTGGGTGTGTCGTGGGTGGCACGTGAAGCCACTATCGATATACAAAAGTGCGTCTCTAAAAAAATGGAAAAAACGGAATCCAAATATACACCGGTAGCCACCGAAGAAGAAAAACAAATGACATCCGTTTAAGTATAATTACCAGTGGAATCTATAGTAATCCTTTTGTGGTGGTTAAGCTGACGAATTCACCTTCGATTTTTTTTGGATGAACGCGGACCTCACTTCTATACAAAATCGGTGGAATTTTTCGTTCAATTTTCAACATGTGTTTGATTTTCGACATCACGCATATTATTGTGTCCGATATGATAGCATTCCTCGTTTAGGTGAAAAATATTTTAATAATAAAATCACCAAAAGTTTTAAAATATTTTAAAAAGTTTTACGCGTGCAACAATGTCTCAACATGAACATATATAAACAAGTCATATGTGTGTCTAACTATGGGAGGCACTCCTACTAAAATGGCTAAACGAGACAGATTTATAAAAAAAAAAATCAAGGAATGGATTAAAAGAAACGGACGAGAGCCCGTCGGACGAGAACACGAAGAACTTTTAAAACGATTTCGTGACGAATACTTTGGTGTATCAACCATTGACCCTGCAGACCAGGCGCAACTCGAACGCAATATAAAATTACGATTCTAAAAAAAAAGAAAATCCTTTGTTCTGAGTCAGGGTGGTATGATAGGCCGGGCCCTCGATGGCCAATCCCAGATCAATGTAAACAAAGACCGACATTTATAACCAGTCACGTCAATATTTTATAAATCAAAATATTTTAAACCCGATCTAGTCCGTCCTACATGTTTAAAGTAATGATTTTTCCTCTCCCTATCGATCGTGGTGTTCAACGTTATTTAGAGGGTCATGATTTTGTCGCATTTCGAAAAACAAACCGCACGCATTATTATGACGATGAGGCTTGGCGTTTACGTGCTCAAATTTTACCGATCGATTGTCCTGGCTGTGGCCCAAGGAAAAAGATTGGATTGCACTATTTGTTGAATTGTGCTTTGACATTGAAGAGTCGCGTTGCTTCCAACGAATGGTTTCAGTCTATAGTAAATTGGATTGAGTATAGATCATCTATAAAGATTATGTATTTATTTTTGAAACATTATCGTTTAGATTTTTTTCAGAAAATGGACATGTCTCGGATGTCATCTCTGCAGCGATTTGCGTGGCTCCGTTTATGTTGCCAGAGTTCAAGACTATTTAAGCGGCTTCGTGTTGAGGATGTCCCCGATGAGCGCCCGAAAAAAAGAATGGCCGATACGTTTTCGATGTACAGAAATTTACAGCAATGTTGTTGCTGAACCATTTGTGATTTTTTTTCTTTCTGTACCGACGCTTCCTCGAACATTAACATTGACCGGTGGAGACATCGGAATTCAACAGCTAGTGTCCAAGGAAACGTCGCCAGAGATGGCTTTGATTGGTCAGATGTATTGTAGTCGCTTAAACGACAATTCGCAACAAGTCTCACAATACTTGGGTTCTATCGTCGTGGATCTTTCTACAGTCTCGGACCAGGAATATCATTTTGTGGTGAGGGACGCCTCTTCCCGGAGACATTTGCGCACTGGTCAGATATCGATGGCGTTTGAAATACCGCGGACGCTACACTTGCGGCATTTACACGTGCAAAACAAGGGGTTTTCTAGAGAAATGTACAGCGCCGCCGATGCCAATTTGAAATGGATCCAAGGTTTTAGCTCAAGGGGGTTGCCATCGATCGTGGATGGGTTACATTACGTGCATTCTCCCTATTATGTAAATCACATGGGCGTGACACTGCCTTCTGGGGCATTTTGCATGATACCAACCACATTGGAGGACGATTTTACAAAAGCTGTTCGTTCACACAAACAACGTCTTGTAGTAGCATTGGCTAGAAATTGTATGTCCTCCACCGAATGGAGGTCGTGTCTGCAAGATTTGATGTCTAATTCTTTGAAATCCAAGCACTTGCGCTGTTTGACGGTGGTTGCAGACGCCGTTACATTGCATGCACGCCTAGACCTGCATTACACACCCGATGTTCAGTTATTGCCCATACCCAAGGGTACTGAGAGATGGTCTATTCCGAGAGAGCCCGATTCTAAAGGTGGATTGTCATTTACGGGAGATTGTGAAGATTTTGCGCGCGAAGTTTACCAACAGTGCAAGGAAATACGCGAATGGATCAAACCAGGTCCCGATTCTTTGATGTCTTGTTTATCTTGTATTTTGCACATGTATGTACCGACAATTGAGCAAGGCGCTGTAGATTCTGAAGCTCATAGCAAATACATTACCTATGACGCGGCGTATAGAAATCATATTTGGGCTGCTTTGCACCCTCGACACGCCTGGCGAACGAAAATGCAAGGCACTGTGAATTTGGATGCACTTTATGAACAATGGCCCGAGCAACCGTGCGAAAAGACTTTGCCACTACTGCATTTAGAAGGTACTGGGGATGTTTATCCCGTTGTCACTTGTATAAAACCTGGATATATTGCAAAGATGAAGAAGAAGTGTGAAATGATTCAAAGCGAATGGCCCTTTGTCATTGGCCTAGAAACGCCAGATATGTCTTTGCAATGTTCGCATAAATCAAGCTTTTATAAATATGCCATCGCATTCATGACGGATATATTCAAAGACCAGGGTTTTTTAGACTATACGTACATTACAGACCACAAGTATGGCGTGTCGATTTACGATTGGGCGCGCGGCAAATACATTTTTCGGGCTTCTACACAACATTCTGCCGAAACGATGGACAAGATCAAGAGTATGATTGATATGGAAAGGCCAATCCCACCCATTACGACAGAGTCCGCCATTGTAAAAAGTTCGGCGGTCGCCGCCGGTGGTTATTTTTTAAGATTTGGTAGTAAAGAACCCATCGATTCTGACTATGAGTTACAGGCTCACTATAAAATCGGCAGCCGTAAATGGTATGAAGCTTATTTTAAAGTGGACAGCTCCATGAGGAATGAGATATAAAATTGTAATAAGATGATTTAATTTTGATGCCAGCAGCTATTTAAACCGACAATCGAACAATAAACATGTCGTTTGAAATAAGGCTTCTTGAAAAAAATGATTATTCAAAGAAATACCTTGAATTATTGAGTCAATTGAGCATTGTTGAGAACGTTACGTTTGAAGATTGGTCACATCAATTTGAAAAACTAAACCAGAACCCCTATCATAGTATTTACGTTATGGAAGATAATGGTATAATAATTGCGTCTATTACTCTTATTGTAGAGTTAAAATTCTTAAGAGGGCTAAGTAACGTTGCACACGTTGAAGATCTTGTCGTAAGCAATGAATATAGGGGCAGAGCGCTCGCGAAACAACTGATGAAAGCCTGTATTGCAATCTGTCAATCTCAGAATTGTTATAAAATAATATTAAACTGCAATCGTAATTACGAATTATTTTATAATGCGTTGGGGTTTAAAGAAAAAAACATTCAAATGGGTATCTATTTCTAAAATTTTTAAAATCATGACACCTTAGTTTTTGTATGAGATTGTTTGTAGAATTAGTTTTTCCGGGCGTAGTTTTGTATGATTTAAAGTGACAATTTGTTTACAATTTCTGTTAATTTGTTGTGGTGATCTTCGATGGCGGAGGCAGTCTTTTTCCATTGGTGTAAAAAACGAACTAACCATTCGTGTATATGTTTTTCAATCCCAATGGGACTTTGTTTAAATCTCACTATTCTATACAAACGCATTTGTAAGCCTTCGATGGCTGCCAATCTCGTTTCTTCTTCGGACAGCATGAGTGCTGCCCCTTTGAGGGCATCGTCGTCTAAAATGTCTAATTGTCGTATGGTTTTCATGGCTTTATCTCTGGCCAATATTGACTGAGTTTTTGCCTGTATCAAGTCGCGACACCATTCCTGAACGTCATTTAATAGATTTTTCATCATTTCGTCTGTGAAATCTGCGGAATCTCTTTTTTTAGCAACGAGGTCGTAGACTTGTTTGAGTAGCATATTATACTGATACTTTTGTTTTTTTTGTTTGGCCATTTCTCTGGCTAGGAAAGAGAGTCTTTCGTAATGATGAATTTCTGGCGGGTTTCTTTTTTGTCGTTTTTTGGGTGGCATTGGTTCGATAGCCGTTCATTTAAATAGCCATTTCTGAGACCGTTTCGGGGACTCGTTTTTTGGCGTTCACTCCAGAAACTAATTTGACACATGCCAATGGAATAAGATCGAAGAAATTGCACAGTATCACTAACTTCCACAAATTTGTGAAATCGGTGCCCGTCACGCCAAACATAGTCGTGAATAGGGAACCCCATTCAGAGGAGATCACGCCTCCAAAATTCGTAATGGACATTAACAGTGCGTAAAGGGTCGCTTCGACGCCGATGGGACATACCCGCGCCCCAAGCACTACCATAGGCATCGATATGAACTGACCAATGAGTGTAATGACCACCCTCTCCATCGCTGCAAATATAAAGTCGGGGATGCCCCATTGACGATTGACGTGCAATACTAATAATAGGAGCGTCTGTTCAAGGACGAAGGCCGCTAACAGTGCCCATGTGAATATATTTGTAAAAGATACGTTTCTGAGCCATTTTTTGTAGACAAAGGTACCGACGATGGACACAATATAGCCCATGACATCGAGTGCGCCAAATTCATTGGGTGTGAATTTGAGTTCGCGTTCGTAAAAGAATGTCATTGCCTGACCATAACCTGGCGTCACACAGATCATGAATATGAACAGGGCAGGCTTCCATATTTCTGGCAGACGGATCGCCGTCCATATTTTACCATTAGTTTCGCGCCAATTACCGCCACCAGAGGAAGGTTTGTCCGGAATACATAAAGATACATATGCGATGGCCAATGGAACCATCGAATTCAATAAAAATACTTTCACGGATCCGAGCAAATCATAAGCCAATGCGCCGAAGGCGGAAGCCAGTAAGCCCCCTGTGAAACGCATTATCCACGCGTGAGATTGGACAATGCCCTTATTATTATCGTCTTCGTCGCGCGCCACCTCGACCAATAAAGAATCGGCCATGACGTCTGCAAAACAGAGGCCTGCAGACGAAACAGTCATGACCAACGTAATTACAAATTCTTCGTGTGGTACAAAAGGTAACAGTATCCACATAAAACAACAAATAAAGGACATCACGACCATATACGGTCGCCTTCGGAGACCTCCAATAGGATATGAATCGGAAATGAACCCATAGACAGGCTTTAAACACCATGGTATGGCAGTGACCCCAAATATAGCGGCCATCTGCGCGGGTGTAACATTGACGTCATCCATCATCCAGTATCTCATGGCAACAGATGGAAATTGAAAGCTAAATCCGAGCAAAAGATAAAAGAGTAGTAGAGGGACGTGTTTCATTCCTATTTTAAATAAAAAAGGAAATACATGATTTTGAGTTTATTTATGAGGATTTTTTCATTGGCAAGTCTGTAAAAGCCTCCTTTGTCCATGCTATTTGCTCTCCTTTTCTGTAATAAATTGTGCCGGATTTTTCGCACTGAACTCGAATGATTTTTGCCGGTCCGGTCGGTATTTTCGAAGAATGTTGACGAAACATTTAAACACAGTGTACTCACTTTATATACCGTACAACTGAACTCCCGACAGCATTCTTCTCACTATCTCAGGGACCCATCTCTTCGTCCACTTGAGTCAACTGGCATAATACGCGGACGCGCGTATTATGCCAGTTGTATTGTGCGCCTCCGCCAACGACACCATCTTCTCAAAAAACGTTTTCGTACAAACTCAGAACGCCATCGCTTTTCCGCATGCAATAAATATTTATGAATAATGACCACTTGCTTTTGTTTTTCAGGGTCAGGGTTACCCATACGCCATGACCTCGTGAGCCAGTCTCGTACCTTTTCGGAGGGCCGCTGGCCCCAGAGTTGACAGTATGGGTTCGTATTTTGTTCAAGTAATACTAAAACGGTCAAGGTACAGCCTGATCGGACAGCCTCAAAGAGGTCTGATTCCAAACACATTTCTAGAAACGACGTCGCGCTTTAAATATTTGAATACTGAATATCTAGTCAGGATTGTATGTCCATGTATTTAAGGCGAAGTGTCCGAACGGATGCCATCTTTCGAATGTCCAATATGTTATCAAAATAGGAGAGTGAAAATGACATTGGAGTGTGACCATTTTTTATGCAAAGAATGTTGGAATAACTGGTCGAAAAGAACGCAATTTTACTGTGAGCATATGGTGCCTACTTGTCCTACGTGTCGGCATCCACAGGGATTGCCAGCACAGCCGCCAACGGATTATCGCGCGCTTGCTCTGCTGGTCCTGGTCTTTCTGTGGGTTTGGCAGCATTCCCCGCGGGCAACGACCGCCATGCCTGCATAAACTCTTGAGAAGGTCTTTTTGCACGTTTACCCGGTCGCGATTCACAGGCACCCGGACCCAGAAAGATCTCACCTTCGTCGCGTCCGACCCATTGGACGGGTTCCACATATTCCATTTCTGGACCCTTCACAATATACGGTTCCCAGGCATAAGCCACCGCCAAACAACGTCGAGACGCCAAATTTGGCGAGATCTTTCTAGGACCTCCTGCCTGTGAATCGATATAGTATAGATTTTGGGAACCATCCTTTTCTTCGGGCCGTAGACATGTAAAGTGTCTGTTCATCGGTTGATGCACGATCATTCCGCGAAATTCATTGTCCTGTAACAACTCTGGAATGGTCGGTCCTACCCATTCACGTTCGTTTCTAGAGGATATCGCAGGCTCCACTGTATATCCATGACGCACCAACGTTTGAAGGACCGCCTCTACACTCCAATCTCCGCCGAAAGACTCGTGGTTATGTATATAATCTCCGGTTTTATCGTGTATATCTTTACAAGTGTCGTGCATATCTTGGTTTGTAATTTTAGCGCTTTTGAACATATTTTGAATGGCGTGCAACCCACACTGGTTCGTTTTTTGGCGAACGAAAAACATGATCTGGCCTTTAGAACGATACTTAAATACAAAAAAAACATATGTTTATCTTAAAAATTAGAGATTTTTTTTTCGAGTACTCTTATAGTGAAAGTTAAATACTATCTTCCTCAAATTCGTGATGAACTTCTTTCCAGATCGGAAAGTTGGCCACTCCATAGCACCGACGTTTAAGTTTATCGACTTTACTTTGCATAACATTAAACGGAACATTTTTCAGGCGAAAATTCTCCAACACTTCCAAACATAAATTCCAGAACGATCTATTAAATGGAATTCGCCACATACGTGTCAACAATGGCGTCCAAACCACGAAAAGTGTCTCCTGTGTCTTTTGGGCGACCATTTCCATATGGATCTGTATCATATAATACGCGGCGGGCGTTTTCCATTTTTTTTCAACGACGGTGCGCATTTCCTCATACGTCTTACCTATACCACCTCCGGGGCATTTGATTTCAACGTTGGCGTGCCATGCTACGTCACATGGGCGCAAACTCTCTTTGGTGACACGCTCTTCAGAGCCAGACTTGAGCACAATGATCGCACCGTCCGGACTCGAAGCGTAGACATCATTGATAGGGATCTGTGGACATTCGAAAAAATGTGCACCGACGACATTGTCAACGACGACTTGGACGGCAGTGTCTTCATGTTTGGAGCCCCATGCCATTCTACTGCGCGCTACGGCGTCAAAATTCTCGACGGTATCCCCAAACCATTTTTCGAGGATTTCGTCCCAATCCGACTCTTGTTTGAAATTGAAGTAAAGATCTCCGGGCTTACTGCCAGTGATTCTGCCTTTGCGGCCGTCAAGCCATTCTTGAGTGCCTTGCTCAGGCATAGATAATCCTTGATCCGCCAATGAATATATTCTACTCATAATTTATATTTAAGTTCTATCCTTATATAACAAGATATATGGATCGATCATATTCTTTACGTATTCCACAAAAGAATCTAACAAAGTCCAAAAGACGGAAACGAAAGGTGATCCAAATTCCGACGCAGACGACAAGTTCTTACAAGTACAGTTGTTATCAATGTTCAGCGGACGTCTATTTCTTACCCGGTCATGAACTAGTATGTGGGACATGTGCTTCGCGGATCGTTGAAAAGGTGCGGCTCGTCGCCCAAAAACGGACCATCGCTGCGAGATAGTTTTTTTACACTATTTCTAACCCTCTTTTTTTGACAAAATGATTAAATTTTTAGTGGGCATGGCCACTGGCTGGACTGCCGCACGAACGTTCAATCCAAACATAGAATCTCCGTGGAAACCACCTACATATGAAGAATGCATTTTACTCGCCCAAAAAGCCAAAAAAGCGGTTGAACATATTACTGAGAAATTAGAAGAAGACGACGACCAAGGAGAATCACATATTAAAAAATAAGCAGATAATTTTTATTCAAAATATTTAGTTATTGTTATTAAATACTATTTATAGATTTAACTCTGTCCCATTAATGGAAAAAAGACTACCTCTAGCATAGAAGATCATTACAATAAATTAAAAGAAATTTGTTGGATGATGAATCATATGGATGGTTTCATGGCGAAATCAAAAAGATTACAGTCCATAAGAAAGGGTCTGTTATTACAGTAAAATGGCGCGAAGGAGGCAAAGATAAATTATTCGCAAGTGCATTCCTTAAGAAAAATTACGGAAAGGAGTGGAACTATATTAGAAATATTTAACCCAAAATATAGACTATTTATAGATTTAACTCTGTGATATGAATGCCCATAGGAAACCGCTATTTGGCTGTAACTGTATATTTTGCCATACTTTTGTTTTTATCATTACTACTTTTCGAAGAATGTCGTGTACGATTCTTCATGATTCCGGGGGCCGTCACCATCACATACCTGTTCTTCATACTACATCCGTCATGCGCAAGAAGAATGCATCGCAGAAAACTCACATACGAAGACCTCGAAGACTTTAGAGATGCAGACCCAGAACTTCGAAGAAGATTCCAAATTGTCTTCACCAGAGTACAACAAATTGGAGGTGCGATCTGCGCAGGGGTCCTAGTCGCCTACGGATGGGACCAATGGCACTCCGACGATGACATGTTTACTGCCATCGGTATTTTAGGAGGCCTTCTCAGCCTTTATGCGCGCGTTTTTGGCTATATCGGTGGCTTCTGCATATCTTGCCTTTATAACATCAAGAAAAGGCAAAGGTATCCGGCACAAACATCGAACGGGCAAACATGCACATCCCAATATTCGAAACACGAAGCCAAACAATCGGATCCAAACGCGATAAAACCAAAGGACACAAAAAACAGCCAAGAAATACTGTAACATTCGCTCTCAACGTTCAGGTTTATATACTCGACGCCGCTTTTTTACTGTTCGTGAGTCTGGGTTTGAATCGGCCTCTTTCGCGGCACAATACAACGCCAACAACATTGCGTCCGCCACATCGTCGCGCTTATCCTTGTCAAAGCGCTGAAACCATTGCTTATTGCTAGTAGAAATAGGCAACGACGGGACTATATCGATGGATGCCTTTTTATTTTTGGCGTAATTGCCTGTGGAGATCTTAAAGTGACATCTCATGGATCTTGGCGAAATCATGACTGAGCGTCCCCACAAAAAACACTCAAACGCCGCCGCTATCACCTTAAACTTGGCTGCCATCTGAATTTCAATACAGATTAAATCGGCACTATCAAAAACTGCCTTTGAAGCATCAATAAAAGATTTTACAAGAAAAGTATACTTGGTATGTTTTGCCTTGGGATGATCTTTGACTAAGCTATAACGCCCAAAACTTTTAAAGGAACCAGCGTTTGTGTCGTACACAGCCCATCCCAAATTTTTAATGCCAGGGTCAATAGAGACAATGATCATTTGAACATAAAAATATACACATAAATACGTTAACATTCATAAATCAAGGATTTGACATAAATATTAAACTTCAATTTTGAATGGTATATATCAACATACTCTTCAGACTATTGTCGCTTTGGCTTGTCAATTGTATTGTGCATTGTCCTACTTTGTACGGGAGACATTGTATATAATTATTAAAAATGAAATTTTTTGTTCAAATGTGGTGTTGTTTATTTGACAGCCGACATATTCAAATAAATGGCAACCGTTTTATATGTCGGGGGATTTTTATTGGTGAATCGTTGGAGCCCCAATTTTCGGACAAATTGGTGCTGTTCAGTTGGTGAGAAATGCATCTGGCGTTGGTTAGATCGCTAAATATTTAGGCTGGTCGTCCGTGTAATGTTCGAGTGGAACCAATTTGCTGAATCTTTCATCAACATTAAAAAAATAGATGAATTATTTCTTTAAAAAATATTTACTGAATACTGGCTCTTTCGCGAGCGCTTCCTCTGTATCTTCCACAGAAACCGGCGACAGACGTCTTCTTTTGGGCATGTGTACATAATCATTTCTAGGTGGCGGGGGATCCCTTGCGGCGGCGGCCGGTTGAATGTACTTTTCATAATCGGCCGTCACTTCATCTCGAAATATAGACGATTTTCGCAATCGGTTTAGTCGAGTTTTCTCTCGGTGACATTGAGGACATAAGGCTTGTAAATTCGAAGCAATATCTTGACCACCGTCTTGTAATTCAATGATATGATCTACTTCAAAATTCGGCGGAATGGGAAAGAGTTTACATCTTCGGCATGCGTAGTTTTGTCTATATGCAATTTCGACGCGCATGGATCTACTGAGTGCTCTTTTAGGTATTTTTTTGGCGAATTTGGTCAGTTCGTGTTTGAAAGCATTGACGGATGGTAATGAGTTGTAGGATTTGTTGAGATACCAGGTTAGAAATTTGACGACGGATTTGCAGGAGATGAAGGATTCAGTGTCAATGGTTTGGCGTTCGAGTCGGTGCTTGTTCCATTCATATCTGGACACTTGAGACTTGAATCGTGTGTTACCAATTTTGAGGATCTTGGCAACTTCCGACATGCGAATGTAGTATTGAAAATCATACTGAACCAAATGATGTTCGGTCCTCGCCGGCGACATTTAATTAGAATAACCTCCTTTAATACGGATCGGATTGAAAACTTTTGGATCCGTCATCTTGTTTGAAAATCGCCAATATTTTGTTTAAGAGAAATGTAAATGTGATAGCCAGTGCAAAGTTCCCGCGGTTGTCTTCAAAGACGTCTTTAAAAAGCAAGGTATAAAATAGGTATAAAATAGGTAATGTTTTGGTTTCTATTTTTAATGTGTGGAGCATATTCCACAAATATTGAACACATTACACCACAAAGTTCGATGCAAACTCGTGTCATGGTGCGCGGAATGTTTGATACTGGTAATAATTTCATGAATAAAATTTTTTTAAGTAACAATTTACCATATAAAATAGTAGATGCAGACTATCACAAACCTTACCAATGAAGCACAAGCACAAGCACAAGCACAAGCACAAGCACAAGCACAAGCACAAGCACAAGCCCAATCCCAAGTTCAAATTTAATTTCAAGCACAAACCATAGAACAGCCTAGAATGAGGTGAAGATCAGGACAAAATATTTTAAAACTTTTTATTCATGAACTATTGTTTCTGTTATGGGGATAAATGTCACGCACTCCAATTGACAAGAATAATAAGTCATTTATATTGTTTTTGATTTTTGTCGCAGTCGTTATGGTCGATTTGACAATTTGTTCCAGTATAATCATTGACACATTCACAGTGATCTTAAAAAAGTAGTTCCGCATCAGATGTTTGTTCAGTCGGTGCTATAAGTGATGTTTGTTCAGTTGGGGCTGTCAGTTGTGTCCGTTGTGTTTGTGGTGTCTTTCGAAATACACGAAATATAATAGCAAAAAATACAACAATAATAGTGCTAATAATAACAGTAGTACAGTCTTCTACCTGCCTCCTGCTGTACAACCACATTTACCAGCGGTCATGGATACTGCTTCATGATTATAATTGGGATTGTGTCTGGGATTATGTCTGGGATTATTTATGTCTGGATTATACACTGTGTCGATTTCAAATCGACAATATTTTAGATTCGACAGATTTGTCTTTTTCAAATCGACAAATCGACGTAAAAACGTCGATACTCCGCCTTATATGAGGGGGTCGAAATCCGCCTATATGAGAAATCGAAGCCTTTCGAAAATGGAAATTTATTTACTAAATATTGTTATTCCCACCAAAGAGCACGATCATCGGGGGGGCTGCAGCATTTTGCGGAGGCAAACACATGACAAAAAATGTTTTAGCCGGACGCATAGCTTTACATCATACTGCTTCATGATTATAAGTGTGTAACTCGAAAATCAGAATAGAAATCAGATAACGAGGGGGCAAAAGAAATAAACGAATCCTAATTTCGGTTATATTTTTGGTTATACCACAGCCCCCGCTGCTGCTGGTGCCGCGGCTGCTGCTGCTGCTGTTGCTGCTGCCTCTGTACTACCACCCCCGCTGCTGCTGCTGCTGTACTATCACATTTATACATGTATGTTTTTATATGTCGGACAAAGCATGTAGCCGATTTCAACGTATATAAAGCCATTCATTTTATAAATATAAATATGCTCCAAATGGGGCATCAGAACATGGGGCCGTCCACTGGACCACCCCCCTTGCAGGACAATGGACCACTAAAACGAGCTAGAAGTTCCTCGGATACCTTCGTTGGACCAGCGAATCAAAAATTAAGATTAGATTCCGACGGTTCGTCTAAAATTCAGATTTTAACGCCCCCTAGGGAACCGCAACCCGTTCAAAGATCAAAGGCTGCCACCGAACAAAAAAATAGATTAATTGAAATGCGTTTTAAAAAAGCTTTGCGGCGAAATGACTCCACCATTCTACAAAGGTGTTTGGAATCGGGATACACCCCATCTGTACCAGAATGGCTCACAATCATAGGTAAACTACATGTCGAAACTGCCCTCGCATGTGTTTCATTAGCTAGAACTTTAGAACCAGCATGTATTTTTTCCGCGATACGACGACAACACAAAAAGTTATTCAAAGAAGTTGTCTCCAGAGTGGACGAAGTTCCCAGAGCACACATGCAGTCTTTGATGGCTGCACCCGCATTTTACCTAGATATATGCCTGAAGAAAGGCTTAGACCCAAATATACCCCTCAAAAACAAACGATTGCCCCTAGAACACGCTTGCGCACATTCGCGTATCTCTCACATAGAAATTCTTTTAAAAGATGTTCGTACATCTGTATCACAAAACGTTTGCCGTTTTATGATTCGTCAAACCAAACAACAAAAATTTGCAGAGCGCGCCATTGAATTGTGCGAAGACATTGTGCCAAATATGATTTTGGAAGCCATAGTTGCCAATGTCACAGGGGCTCTCATTGCCATTATGGCAAAATTAGAAGGAAAATACGAACAAAAACCACAATGGGAAGATATCACACACATGATGACGTGTTGCATTTTAAATGATTATACGACAGATATTGTCAAAACACCCGTCAACGACCATTACTACGACAGACAATCCATATTGACATGGGTTAGATCCAAAGGGACTGACCCACTGACCAGAGAATCCCTACAAGAGTCTGATTTATTATTGAGGTCGGAGTTTTTAAAAGATTATGCTAAAAATTTACAAGCAAAAATACAACAATTAGAACTTTAGTTTTATTATTATTGTACTCTATCCAATTCGTCTGCGGGAACCCAGATTTCGTCGTCCTCAGGCACAGAAGGCATACCCCGCGTGACAGAGACGCGCTCCACATAAGTCACCTCAGCTAACTTGACGCCATTCATTTTTCGCGCAGACAAACCTCCCATACAACTCACCATTGCCAACAACGCAAACCCTACAGCAGTACCCATGTTTAAATAAATATCCTCACAATACGATTCATTCATTTCCAAAGTATCATTCGCAAATATCACAAGACAACTTTGATTTCGAGTCTCAAACTCAGCACGACACACTTCAGAAGAACACCAGTCCACCACCTGCAATAACACTACCGTAAACGCCAAAAAATTTATCACATTGCAAACGCCTATAAACATCTGGATGCCGCTGAATATAGACAAACGTCTCTTATCAGCCCTCTCAGAAGCTCGAACACCAATTAGAGGAACAAACACGCCCAAAAACAACCACGAAATCAATAGAGACCACCAGCGATATTCAGGAACCTGATGCAACTCATAAGAATACGCAGTATACAACGTAAACACAGTATGCACCAAGATAATCGCATTGATCCATTTTTCAACATATTTATTTGGTTTCTCGACTATCACTGCGTGAACGATTCCAGACATTTTGTACGAATTTACCAGGATTTATATACTCTTTTATTCAAGTTAAATGTCTCGTCAATGTGGCAATCGTACTCTTACCTATACAACGCCTAGAAGAGATGCGAATACTTTTCAATGACGATGGATCTTCACGGAGCTGCGTCTGCAATGACGACAACGATGGATACGCAGTCACCAGAGAAGTGGCCACAGATTCGGAAACCATTGACATCAACATCAACAAATATACAGAATCCGCTTTGCGCTTGCGCTTGCTCAATAATGAACGCACGCCAGTACCACCACGAATCGTAGTGCCCACCTTTTTTACCAGCTGCTGCAAATGCAATGAGGTATCCTCGAGACCACGCGTCTGAATCACCCACATCTTGTCACGCAACATCGTATTCCAAATCGCAGAGGATAGCGTCTCAGGAGGCTTACTCTGGCCATAAAGACTACCTTCTATCATATAAATCACCATCGCGCCAGACGCCGCCAAACGAGCCTTCTGTTCTCTCCAACGCCCATCGCTGATAGACGCGGCAAAATCGTCCGATCTTTTACGCTCAATCAAAGCCATGTGACCATTCTTTTCTATCTTGATGTCGCCAAGAGGCAAACGCTCGACTGTAAATTCAACCGATTCTGCTTTCAATCGTTCAATGAGATCATGTTCACGGTCGTCTATAATCATACTGGACTCATATCAGGTGACGACAATATTTTTTCACATATTCGATAAAAACTTTTAAAATATTTTGTTGTTGAATAACATATTTATTTTAATTTGTGACTAAAAATCTAAAAATTTCATAATTCGGTATATCCAAAGTTGCAGTAATTGGTGCGGCAGTTCTTGGTTCTTAAGTGCAAATATTAAGAGCATCCACATTAGTGGTGCATTTGGGTACTTTGTACTTTGTACTTTTTTTTTAAAAAAAAAATTACGTACTATTATCAGTTATTGTATGTTTGATGTTACGCATGATAAATTGACCTTTGATATCGTATAACTCGTGTTGTATGGATTTGTTCAATGTTTCCCACGGGATTGGAAATAAACACAATGCCCCTTTATATTTTTGTGGTTGTGTAAATGCTATTGTTTTTTCGATCATAATATGCACTTCGTTATCACTGGCCCTCGTTATCACACTGGCCCAGACGCTATCACATAATAAAAACAAAATATTTTAAAACTTGGATGCCATTGAAAACAAAATATTTTAAAACTTGGACGCCATTGCAAACAAAATATTTTAAAACTTGGACGCCATTGCAAACAAAATATTTTAAAACTTGGACGCCATTGAAAACAAAATATTTTAAAACTTGGACGCCATTGAAAACAAAATATTTTAAAACTTGGACGCCATTGAAAACAAAATATTTTAAAACTTGGACGCCATTGACGCCATTGAAAACAAAATATTTTAACAATAAAAACAAAATATTTTAAAACTTGGACGCCATTGAAAACAAAATATTTTAAAACTTGGACGCCATTGAAAACAAAATATTTTAAAACTTGGACGCCATTGACGCCATTGAAAACAAAATATTTTAACAATAAAAACAAAATATTTTAAAACTTGGATGCCATTTGAAAACAAAATATTTTAATGGGCCGGCCAAAATAAAAAAACCTTTGCCACCAAACCTATTCATCACAATTAAATAATGATATGCATTCTTTCGTCGTTATTGGTTTTTTACCAACTCATGCTTTAGTTTTCTAATTCAAACTGGACAATCGCTTTGTTTACTTCTACGTTAAATCGAAGCCGGCATTGTCCCATTTTGTGATAAGGCATCTGACGGACCAATGCAGCAGGAACTCCGCGTTTCACCGCTTTTCGGACGGCTTGTTCAGTCGTAATCATATAGCAATTGGGTTTGAATGGCAACGATCTACAAATTGCGCAGATAGGAGTTCCAAAAACAACGGCTTGTGTCGATTTTCCACAGCCCTGGCACCCCCCCCATGTCATTTTGCGTACAACAGATTCTTTCCAACTTAATCTACCACAAAAATTGCGTGTACGACGTGTGATTTGGAGTTGCTTTCTTCCAAAACGTTTCCAAGTCAGCCATGTTTTCCTGACCGGTCCAAACATTTTTAAGTAGGTAAATACCAATCTTTTACATCCCCACGCATGTAGGCGCATGCTTTTTCTTAGTAGGTGGTGTTTGACAATCCTTTTTGAAATTGGAGCTATCCTTTCCAGGAAAGGCATAAATTCACCAATGTAATAAATAACATCGAAATTTAAAATTGCCATATTTTGTTTTATTTATATTTAATTGATTAAATATTTAGTTTATGTTGTGAAAAAATCACAGTAAATATTTAGTTTGTATTCTAGTAATAATAGAAAAAATGAAATCTGACAATATTATAAATATGTCGGTTACGCTTCTAATTTTCGAAATGTCTGTGTTTGTTGCTTATCTTTGTAAAAAACTCACCCAAACTAAATAATTGATGCCTAAACTCACCCAAACTAAATATTTAATGGACATTCTCAAATATCGAAAATTGTACTTGTGCAAAAATTGGAGTTCCAATGCATTTCACGCGGTTGTGTGCCCCGTAAATGGCCACGGTTTCCCTGGACGACATGCCAGAGTATTGTCTGGAGAAGCTTTTTGGTTAAATGACCGCGAATTGTGTATTGGATACGAGATGCGTTCAAATCTCAATATATTCCGGCCTATTTTTTCTCACAAACGCCAATATATCCTGGAAACAGTGCATTGGCACATAATACGTCCCAGGACGTTTTGGCGCCGTGTCAAAACACGGTATTATGTATGTATGGCTAAAATAAAAACCCTACCTTTGGAGTGTGTGGCCATGATTGTACATTTCATTTATTAGTAAATATTTAATCAAACTGTATATAAAAGTATGTGTAGTAAGTTTGTCACATGTCCCTTGAAATTATCCTCGGTTGTATGTACAGTGGTAAGTCCACCGAACTTATACGTAGAATTCAACGCCTGAAATCCATTGGGATGAAATGTTGCGTGATTAACCATGCAAATGATACGCGCGTCACTGGCGATTATGTCCAAACACACGACGGGAATAAATGTACTGCGATCAAGACGAATGATTTGCTTTTAACGCGTACGTGTAACTACGACGTGATTGCGATTGACGAGGGACAGTTTTTTATGAATTTGAAGACGGCAGTCACGCTTATGCTCCAAAAACAAAAATTTGTCATTGTTGCCGGACTAAATGGCGACTATCAGCGCAAAAAATTTGGAGAAATATTGGATCTGATTCCAATGGCAGACAATGTAACCTTTAAGAGAGCGCTCTGCAAAGTATGTCGGCATCCTGGAAGGCCGGCGCCCTTTACGAAAAGAATCGACCAAACCACCGAAACCATATCTGTGACATCAAAATATATCTCCGTCTGTAGACATTGTTATGAAAATTAAAAAAAATCCTCAGATGTTCCACATAAGTGTTTTTTTATTGAATGGAGTAAAAGTTTAATGGGCTATAAATGTATTCTGCTGGCGATCTTATCAAATTTGAAATAGCCCATAGTGAATTCTATGGTGAAATTTTAGGTATCGATGATTCTAAAAAAATGGAAGTGTCTCGTCTAAAAAAGACTGTAAAGCAAGAGGGGCGCATTTGGGAGTTTGTCGAGGACGACCAATGGTCAGTCATTGATCCCAAGTATGTTACCAAGCATATCGCGGTTAAAAATTCTGCTACTAGAGCGGAGGTGGTTTCCGCTTGGAAAACCATCGGGTTTATTCCAGGTGGCGATGGTATTACGTTTTGCCGTATTGAAGATGAAGATCAAACCACGATGCCCCTTTATGGTGGTGAGGAGGAGGATTCTGAGGAGGAGGAACAAGGTTCTACGAACCCAAAAATGCACGGTTATGCCGATGACGGGTTTGTGGTGCCGGACGACGAAGGTTCGGAGTTTGAGTTTGCCAATCCTGACGAATTGGACGAAGAAGCGGCCGAGTGGGTGCGCGAAACTCACAAAGCAGTCCACCAATATGAAAACTGGGTCCCTGAGGACAAGCAAGGCGAGGCAATTAAGAAATTTATCGATACGATGGACCACAAAGCCTCGATCGATACCGATAATCAACGTTTGGAGGCGGGCAAGGAGGCTATTTCTACAAGTAAACCACCAGTGAATAAACGTAAACGTAAATAATGATTTTGTGATTTTGTCACAATCTCAATAAAAATATAAATAAAAGAACTTAATGATCTATTTTTTAATACAAATATTGTTTAACTCTTTCTCGATATGCTACATCTCTTTCAATGCGATTTAGTTTGCCAATGAGCTGATTCAATGCCTCTTTGATGGGCCCGAAAGATAGGCCAGTAAGCCAATCGGCGGAACCTTCTTGTCGATAGCGACATTGACCGCTGCTATCCAGACTCATTTCATAATAAACTTGTTCGCCTTCATACGTCTCTACGAGCATACAGCGCATAACTTTGACCATTTTCATGTATAGTATACATTGTACCTGTTCATATCTTCTTAATTCACGGAATAGTCTCGATTGGCGATGTTTGAGTTCAAAGATCACGCCTGGAGCGAGGCCGTCGATTCTTCCAATGACAAATCCGCCAAACTGTTGCCCGGAGATGGACAAAAAATAGGCGCGGTCATTGCCGGCGCGGACCGTTCTGAATCTCTTTTGTACTAGTTCTAGATCTGTCTCTTCGCGTTGGATACCTCTGGTGGTATTGATGGCCTTTGTCGCTTGTTTCTCGACATGTTTGGCCACCGTTTCCGCAGTTTTGACCGCGGCTTGATTGGTAGACATTTCTTTCTTGACCGCTTGTTTTTGTTGTTTTATATCGGCGGCGGGTCGCCAGCCATTTTCTTTTGCGACGACGATACTCGAAAGTTTGGCCGTTTTGCGTGAAAGTTTGTGGTAGACTTTACCTTTCGCCATAAAAAAGGAATCAATGGCCGCTCTTTTCGTCCCAGATTTCTTCGAAGGGTATTTCGGCAACTCTTTGAGTTCGGAAACGGCCGCCGCTTTCGAGACAATTTCTTCGTATTTTCTTTTGGCTGACACCACTTCTTTGGCCGCCGTTTCCTTGATCTGTTGCGTCAGCTTCTTTTGTTCTTTACAGTCACTAACTGCCGCCTGGACCATTTGCTTGTATACTAGCTTGGATGCCAATTCCTGTTGGACAATCTCAGCCGTTGGTTTTTGTTCGGGCATTTCCGCTGGTGTTGCGCCAAATCTCGGCATTCTCTTGAGATTCATGAGCCAACACTCTGCGATGGCCGTTTGCTGGCGTTCTTGGCCAAAATAACCTAAAAGTTTCGCAACTGCTGAGGCATTGACTTGCCATTTGAAAGATCGTTTTTGCCGTTTCCACATTCAATTTAATAATAATTTGAATAGATAATGGAAAATCACTTATGTTTAATGTTACTTTTTTATGAATTTGTTTCATCTTGTCCCAGATTTTCCCAGAAAGATTTGATGGCCATGGAACGTGGTGGCGGTACTCTATTCTCCTGACGCCAAGATGCTACGGTCGTATCGTAAAAATCAATAGTGGATGAATAAAATATACCGTCCCTGGACGCAATATCCCCACCCCGAACGGCGTATCCGGTAGAAATAAGGACACCGCTAATATAGGACTGTATAGTATCTATTTTGTTCGAACTCACTCCTCTAAAGCTCATCGTTATTATGAATGACTACAAAGACACGCCCCAAAACAAATAAATATATGTTTATCTTTTTAAAATTATTTTTTTATAGCTGCACAATTAACTCTTGCATTAAAAGTTTTCCGGCATAGGGCATTTGTATCAAACAACACGTATAAAAGAGTTGGTTGTTTCTTGAGAAATGAAATACGTATTGGAATATATTTGGTTAGGTGGTAACTACGAACTGCGGTCGAAGATTAAAGTCCATGAGAGTCCCAACTCATTTCTGTGCATGAATGATTTAAAGAATGTTCCCGCTTGGAACTATGATGGGAGCTCTACGTCTCAAACTACGGGCGAAAATTCCGAAATAAAATTGTTGCCCGTTTCCGTGTACAAGAACCCGCTATTTAAACATCGCACGGGCATAGAATCGCTGTTGGTACTGTGTGAAACTCGAAACCAATATGGCGAGCCCCTATCGACGAACAACCGCTTCAAAGCAAACGAAATCTTTGAAAAATGCAAAGAACACGAACCCTGGTTTGGACTCGAGCAAGAATATTTCATTTTGACCGAGGAAATAAACGATAAATTGAAGCGTTCCTCCATCACACAAGGCCAGTACTATTGTTCAGTGGGCGGCCGCAATGCCTTTTTTAGGTCGATTGTTGACCGCCACATGCTTGCGTGTATTGAGGCCGGCATAAACATAAGTGGGACAAACGCCGAAGTGGCACCGTACCAATGGGAATTTCAAATTGGGCCTTGTACGGGCATTCAGTCGGGTGACCAGATGTGGGTGGCGCGCTATCTGTTGGAGAAAATCGCCGAAGAAGAGGGATGTTACATTGAGTGGGCCCCCAAACCCTTTGACGGAATCAACGGTAGTGGCTGTCATACGAACTTCAGTACCAAAAATATGCGGGAATCTACAGAGGGGCTGTCTTTAATTTTAGCCGCTATTAAGAATCTTTCTGAAACTTGCGACGAACACATGGCAGTCTACGGCGAGGATAATGACAAGCGGATGTCGGGCATGTATGAGACAGCGGCATATGAGACGTTTAGTTTCAACATCGACAAGCCTGTGAACCGTGGAGCGTCTGTTAGAATCGGTTACGATACTTTAAAGGACGGCAAGGGTTATTTTGAAGACAGGCGGCCGGCCAGCAATTGTGACCCATATCTCGTCACGTCGGTTATCGCTCATACATGTGTAGATTAAATAACTATAAAGTATTGGCCGCTTCGCTAATAAACATAAGGAATTCAAGATTTTAAACGATTTTGGATAACCAGTTTTTTTTTATTTTAAAGTTTTTTTATAATTGTATGATAATATGAATTTACAGCTCTTGAACACTTGTCCGATCCCGAGAAATGTTTTCTACAGATGTCGTAAAGACCGCGCCTGAGTTGATCTTTTTTCTCATAAGCTCTGTCTAAGAGGCTTCGTAAAGCGTGAATTTCTTGTTGGACTGCTTTATTATTAGTCATTCTTGCCAGGGTTTGCAAGGCATCTACATAGTTTGTGACCTGTTCTCCGTACCAAAGACCAATCTGTTCGGGTCGCGCTCTCCAATATGGACAGTACGGTGAATTCCGCATGTATATACGATGCATTTCACTTGGCATTTTTGTCCATTGACATCCATTATAGACGGTGGCGTAATGTTTGTGGCAAGGTTGTTCAGGTTTACAAAAATCACAAAAAACAGATATCATATAATTCATATGGCATTTATTACATGTTGTAGCTTTATCTAATGTTCCACCTTCGAAATCAATCATTTCGACTAAAGAATCAGCGTCCATGCCTTTAGAGTGTTTGTTTTGGATGCTGTCGTGCCAACAGAATGGACATGCGTAGTTTTCTTGTAGGTCCATTTCTTTCAAAATGTTATTGATTGGCTGATTATGGCGACTAAATTCTGGCGACTAACGACTAAATTTTATCTCTGGGGGCAGGTGTCAAGATAGACCAGACTTGACACCTATCAGCACACCAACCCGTGCCAGCGGTAGAACACCAGCAACGGCTTCTGATACTCGCCTTCAAGTTAAGTCGCCTGGGATCAATGTATTTATTTTAATCAATGACAGAAGATGGTGCTGGTATGCATGACTCGTTTATATACTTTTCGACCAATTCCTTGCACCCGACACCTCATTGAACAGTTGATCATGGGTATTGGTTTTTGGAATGAAATTATAATTTTTTATTTTTACTCACATTCTACATTATAGAATGAGAAAAATCCTAATATAACATGTATGGACACTGTCAAAGCATAAGAGATTGCTGCCAGTTCTAGACCGTTCCCGAAACTCTGAAGATAGAGTGAAAGCGGTACAAAAATGAATATCCATATAAAGACGGCGAGTTTTTGATATGATTGTGGGTACCATCGTAAATTTAACCATGTTACGAGTAATATCGCGTTAACCATGATCGAGATCATAAAAACGGACCACGGGTCGTTTGGATAAGAGTCAATGTGATGACACACAAATAGTGCGTGTATTATAGCCATGAGAGAACCAAAGATTATACCGGCGACGGCTGTCCATTCTGTTAGGATTTTGACCTCAATAGTATAGGGTTGGTGGCAGATCTCGCATTTTTTTCGCTTACTAATACGTATCCATTTTTCGATGCATTCTTTATGTACAAGAGCCAAAGATCCCGTGCATCCACACACTGATAACAATTCTCCATCTGGGTCCGTCTCGTAACATATACGACAAGTCATTGATTTTAAAATGTCTTGTTAAATAGCCATTCTGGTCGAGATTGATCTATACATTCTATGGTAAACAATTAAACGCTTAGGTGGTCAAAGTTTAGGTAACGTTTCTAAAAGTGTTTAGTCACCGACCATAAACATCTTGGGCGAGAGCTCGCTACTTATCAGCAAGCAACCCTGCAGTATGTTATTCGTTATAGAACACCGGTAGGTATGTCAAGTATGTACATGGTTTTTATACTGGCTGGTGCAGATCCATATATGTTATCCAAAGAAGGAAAAACAATTTTATATTATCTGCAACAAAACCCTTGTCAATGTCATTGCTCGTTAAAATTGCTCGTTAAAAAGTTTATTAAAAAGTTTTGTTTTTAAAATTGCTCGTTAAAATTGCTCGTTAAAATTGCTCGTTATCTTTCGAACATATATAAGTGATAATACTATGGGCAAAATGTCGTTCAAACAATTCCGCAAAAAAAATAAAAAGGTTGAGCCCCACATCTATGGCGGTTGGTCCGTCCCTCGAGCTGTTGGCCCTCACGAGTTCGCTGTGTGGGACAAGGTGCTCGCACTGCCTGACACATGCGCCGAACTTGTAGCTAAGGGCGCGCCAACGTCAGTGAAATCACAGCTCGTTTCCGGCGTGAACTACGCTTTCACTTTCGCGGATGGTAGCACGGTCACTGTTTATCATCAGTCGTGGACAAACACGTTGCGAGTGACACAACTCAAATAAAACATTTAAAAATTACCCTTATATTTTAAAACAGTTTTTTAATGACTGTCAACCCATTTATTTTTTAATGTTTTTTAATGTTTTCTTTGTAATTCCCATGATAATATTTCACACCGTCGCAAATGAAATAGGTTTTCCCATTTAATGTATGGGTATGGTACGTTTTATTAGGCGATGCCCTGATAGCTTCTTGTTTCGTCAAATACAACGGATAAAACCACGACCATAGGTCCATTTGTAATTTTGAGCACGTGAGTTGTGATCATTTTTGCTATATGTTTAGTACCTTTTATAATTGAAAAAATTAAAACAATTTTTTAATGGCTGCAAAGATGTCGTCTTTTTCTTCCAAATGTACCGTGGTCGTGGTTTTTCCTTTGAAAGTTCTATCGGTTCTCTTATCTACTAGCGTGTCTAATGTCCTTAGTTTTTTGCATAGAGTTGGGTGAATATAAGTGTCCAGTGTTTCTGTTCCCAAAAGATATTGAATATTGACTCTTGCGGTTTGTGAAATACGGTGAACACGGTCTTCTGCTTGGATCATGACCCCTGGTACCCAATAAAGTTCTCCCATGACACATTCTGACACTCTGGTCAAAGTAACTCCGGTACCAGCGGCCATGATGGAGAGAATGGCAATTTTCATCCCTGCATCTTCTTGAAATGCTTTGACATTTGCTTGTCTTTTGTGTGCGGGTGTGGATCCGTCAATTCTCATGTAAGATATGCCTGCTTGTAGGACAGCCTCTTCGACTGCGTTGAGAATGACCTTATGATAGGCAAAGAATATGAATGACCTTCCTTCTGAGAGCGCTTGTATGACCCACGAGACGATGGCTTTGCATTTTGCGACGGATGTCGCTCTGAACAATTCGGATATGGTCTTTTGGCGTTCGAACATTTCTTTTCGTTGTTGTTCTGAACCGGTTGGCAATTTGTATATGGTGTCGTTGAGTCGTTTCCAGTTGCCAAAGAGCGTTTTGATGTCTTTGAGTTCTGATGTTTTAACTTCAAGCCAAACTGTGTGTCTGATTTTCGGTGGTAATTGTGTGAGAACGTCCCGTTTGAGTCTTCGTACCATGAAACCATGTGTTAGGATCCAGTTGAGTTCGTGCATGTTCGATGAACCGCGGTCATCGTATCCAAAGGGCGTGGCTTTTCCATTGCAGTATCTAGCGGCATATGCGGTGTAATTTTTGACGTATGATGGCCTGAGCATGTAAAGTTGTGAGAATAATTCAATGGGTCTATTTAGAGCGGGTGTTCCGGTGATGAGAAGTGCGTATCTTGCCGACCGTACGAGGGGTGTCATTGCTTTGGTTCTTTTGGTTTTTCTGGACTTGACGTAGTGCGATTCGTCACACACAATGACATCGAAAATGCCTGTGGGTATGTTTAGTTTATGCAGCATGTCGTAGGACACAATGACTACCGAACCTTCGATCGGTTCGTTTCCTTTTTTGACCAATTGTGACTCGATGTCCAACCAATCAAGAATACCTTGGTGCCAATGGTATCTAAGATACGAAGGACATGCCACAAGTACTCTATTGGTATCGGACTTACAGTGACCAATGAACGCGAGTGCTTGTCTTGTTTTTCCAAGCCCCATGTCATCTGCCAATAGACATCTTCCTCCAAACTTATTGAGGGCATGTTCAATACCCCTTTTCTGATAAGGGAATAGGGTACGCCATAGTTTATCTGGTACTTTAGACTGGTCAAATAATGTATCGGGTTGTCTTTGAAGAATTCGAATAACATGCCCCGGCAACGGTTCAATGGTATATGTGTCTTCAAATGTCATGAGGGTTCGACAATCTACGCGGGCCATTTCAAAACTTTTACGTTTGTCATTGACGTGAATGGCCTTTTTGACTAGGTTCAACTCTTTTGTGGGTATTTTATTCGTTTTGACATGGAGAGTGTGTTTATTGGCGACCGATAGCACGAATTGCTTTTTCGGGGTTGATTTTCGATACTTGAAAGACATTGGATTGTGATTATTTTTTGGACGAGTACATAAATATATAATATGTGTATTATATGATTGAAACTATCAACAGTCGCAAAGTTTTATTTTTTTACACTATAAACTCTCTCCAGTTGTAAACAAAAATGTCACGCCTTCAGAAGAACCCCGCGCCTACAATGGTCGTCTCAGAAGAATTTGATGAAAAAAAGGAAGAAGAGGAGTATTCTCCGCAACATCCCACGCTCGCATTCCACGCTGAACTCAAGTTGCAGGTAAACCCCGACCATTTGGAAAACTATGTCGAAGTTCAACCCTTCGAGAACAAGGAAGAAAAATAAACTAAACTAAATTACCAACGTAAATTATTATTATTAAAAAATTAATTCAGAATCTCTCGTCATTGTTTTTCCGGTAGGCGCCGCTACCGTCCCCGGGTTGGAAACCTGTTTGTATTTTTGTTGTGGATCGCGCGTTCCACAACTACAGTCACAATCCTGACACAGAGTTAAACAATTTATACAATTAATGACGTATAATGGCATACAAAGACATTGGAGTAGATCTCCACAGTCACCCATATTTTGTAATATATATTTTGTTTAAATACTGTACTTTTTCTCATACATATATTGTATTGTTCAATATCTTTGGAAGAGGTATGTTTTTCGAATGGCGGGCGCCGCCCGAATACAATCGGAATTTGAGCTTCTTACTTCATAGACAATACATTTTTGTTTCGCGCGCGTGACAGCAGTGTAAAACCTTTCGCGCTTATCTCCCCATGACGAGGACGATTTAATGATCACTATCGGGTATTCAGACCCTTGAGATTTATTGACCGTCAGTGCATACGCAGGGCGGATCGTTACTTCTTCCTTCACGCGAAGGTCGTAGTGGACGGTCTCCTTAAATCGAACGGTGACAATGGGCCCGGCAACTGACAGGACAGTGCCGACCTCTCCATTCGATACTTGTAGCTCGTTTTTCGTGTAGTCTTCGTGTCCATCGACACTGACATTTACTGTGTGGTACTTGTTCACAGTATTGATCACAGAATCGCCCGGGCCAAATCTCCATTTTGGATATCGGTAGGATTTTGGACCAAAATAATCTAGATCAATTGACGACGACTGTGACTTGGCGCCAATCGGGTTGCAAATTTCACGTAATTCTGGATTAAGTTTTGCCACTTCTGCATTCGTATTGCAGAGAACCATTGGCATTGTGCCAGTCTGTTCGTAAATACTTTTTGCATGCGCAATGATTTGTTCGGCCGAAGTATATGGATGCACTTCAAAAGAATCTGCCGAACAATCCAGATTAACATCTCCGTTTCGAATCTTCTGACCATTCGAGGAAATAAAAGACGTTTCAGACGACCTGTAAATTTTGGTCAACTCAACTTTCGGATAGCTTGAATTGCAAAGATCTTTAAAAAGTTGCCCGGGAGACACTGAAGTTAATTGTGCAGTGTCGCCAACGAATATAATCTTGTTAAATGACACGCGCGACAGCAGCCGACCTAGAATTTCAGGATCTTGCATGGACTGTTCATCCAATAAAAGATTACGAGATAATGGCGCACCATCATTCCCAACCAAATTTTTCATGTAGACGAGCCTATGAATAGTAAAAGCTGGCACGCCAGTGACTTCGGCGAGACGCTGTGCGGCTTTTCCGGTTGGAGCCGCACACAGGACATCGTCGTTTAAACATTTGACTATTTCAGCACAGACCGTTGTCTTGCCAGTGCCCGCGCCCCCGTTCAGAATAAAGATGGGACTTGTACATGCCCCGATGACCGCAGAACGCTGGACCTCGTCCAGGGCGCATTCTCCGTCAGTATCCACTTCAAAAGACACCGGCGCAGCGGCCGAGTGAATTGCGCGCAATTTTTTCCCAATATGCTTTTCAATTTCAGAGAATTTCACAAGAGCAATGTGATTGTCATGAATGACAAATGGCCAGTCAGCCTCGATGTTTCCAACATTCGCCAAAAAAATATGTAACGGCATCCAATAAGACCCGTGTTTTTTCATATACTCGCGCATCTTATGAATAGCGTTCGCTCTCTTTGCGCGTGGGTCGCTCTCATACGTTAAGTGCAAATCAGCGACCGCTGCAGAGACCATTTTAGTTCGACTTTTTGGCCTGGTTTCTTTTAGAAAGTTCATTCTTCGTTCATTCATATATGGAAAATAATCATATTCGTCATCGTGCAATATACGAAAAGGGTCGTTCCGAAGTTTACGAACAACCTCTTTTACGTCGTCTTTGAACCATTTCAACAGCGAAGTCCGTTGAGTCTTACTCAGATACTTCATCAGACTAGGAAATGTTTTAGATAGTGTATGCAAGGCACACAAATCACTTGCAATAGAGGCATAGGCTGCGTAGATACGCTCCAACTTTTTGCGCCCAACCTTTTGAATAGACATTATTTCAGACGATTTGTGATGATCCAAAGCCGAGAAAAGCTCTGAAACATTCCGAAACGCGGAAAACAAAGCCGTACGGTCCGTAAAATTTATACCCTCTGACTTTAAAGCGTGCTTAAACATATGATTTCGGCGCGAGTCCGGCTTGCCATCAAATGAAACCTTTTCATGGCCATCCCGATCCCTTTTGGTTGTAAACTTACCATTAAATATTTGGCCGGGAACCAAAGTATTCGCCTCGCACCCAAATTTACCACCACACCAACCTTCAGACCCCTGTGAAGGAATGCAATATTGAACGAGAGCCCAGTCATTACCACGAATTAACTTGACATTTTTGATCGAGATCAAAACCATGATTTACGAATATAAATATAGCACATGCATGTTAAAAGAATATTCGTTACTTATGTGAACTTTCTGGTATGTTTATTATTTTTTTCTATTTAATGGTTGCACACGGTGCTCTCGGCACGTGCTTCGCAGAATTTGACAACCGCAGAGAGACCCACCACCACATTCACCACATTTAGTCAGTTCTTTATCGTGTGGAACACATTTCCAAGTGAGTTTTGTTCTCCTTACTTGGGATTTATATTTTACGTTTTTTTGCAGGTGGTTCATCTTGTTCCAAAACGACCACCAGTGGATGACCCTCGTACATTGCCTTCAACTCCTCCACCGAAATATCGTCAAAATCATCGACAGTTGGCCACCGCTTGGGGTCGAGCTCCACAAGACGACGTTTCCACAGGTGTTTTCCGAGCCATACGGCTTCGTACTCGTCATCTGTACACTCCAATGCTTGTTCATATGCATTTTTTGGTCGTGACGCTTCTCTTTTTTGTTTGAACTCGTCGCTCCAACGACTATTGATATACGTTTTCAATCGGCAAATATTGGGGTCGGCGCCCATTTCCAATAATGTATCTATCCATTGTTTGTAATCAGTTGGACGATGGACGACATCTTCTGCGTTGAAAAGAGTGCTCCATATTGTGAAACCTTTACTGCAAAACGTATTGACCAGTTCTTTCGTGCACTTTTGTAGAATATGGTACGCAACCGACTTTGAAAAATCAAACGATACAAACTTGTCAAAATCAGACGAGTAAAAAACTCTTTGTTCGCATCTGGCAACTGGATGCATGTCGTCCTCTTTTGCATAGTAACGATTATATTCTATAGACAACGTAATTTCATCCATTGTCAGTGGTCGGAACTTCAGAATGTGTTTAATGACAGCTATGTTTGCATAAGTGGATGCCCACTTTAACAAAGAACATTTGGTTGGGAAACTTTTTTTATGTTTAAAGTTTTTATTTTCCGAAGGTTGATCACATAACGGAGTTGTACGTTCGTAAAAACCATCTTTTTCAAATCCAAGACTGTTTGTGTCCATGTGTACATAAAGTACGTTCATCATTGGACCAATGTAATTTCTGTACGTTGTGAACCCTTCAGCATAGAGAATTCCTTCACAACATTCTGCGTTATGTACTATGTGACTATAACTGTTGGTAGAATCGATATCAAATATTTGACGCCCATTGGGCAAATAACCAATTTCACCACAGGCAGGTGGACGGTGACATACATTCCACAGACGCATCAACATTTTAAATGGGTTTAATCCGTCGTAATGTATGAGAAGGTGTGGGTAACGGTCAGTCCCACACCCATGTGCAGTGGGCCATAAGCCTTGCCATTCCTCGTCATATCTCCCCATCATATCACTATTACCTATATCAAGTGGGACATCACCATTCAAAAGTCCCACCTCTGTATCTTTGTCATATATGAGCGAGACGGGGACAACAGGGGCGCTATAGCGAACATCGTTCAAATTGTCATAAGGAATGGGTTCTTTCAATAGGTCCTTCAGACTTTCGGCATCCAGTTCCAATATGTGGCGGAAAATACGCTCCTTAAATTGTTGCTTCTGTTCATAAGACATTTTTATTACACTTAGGACTATAATATTTAAAAAATAAAATTATGCGTAACTTATGGTACATATCACTATTTTACATATCACTATTTTATATCTATAATTATTTTTTTTAGATTGACTCTCCACAGCTCCGTCACATGTGTCCCTCCGACTCACATGGAAATTTTATTTAAAGTCGTAAGTAATAGGCAATGAGTTCATATCTATCTTCGGTGACTTTTTTCGGGGGCCATGTAGGTGGGAACTTCGGATGATGCTCTTATGTTCTGTGTTTCTGTGTTTCTGTTCGATCCATATCGTTCATGGAAATATCCACCGAAACGAAACAATGGCTTTTAGCCCAAGGCATCGACGCATCATTCTTCCCACTTCTTCAAAAGGCGGGGCTGGTCGAATTGGAGCTATTACAAAGCGTGACATTTCGCGATTTGAAACATATAGCGGCCACGCCGGTTGCAAGATATCTTTTTTACAAACTGCAGCCTCCAAGTTCTTTGCACCATGCCGTAGAAAATTTCATCGTGGAATGTGGCATTCCCGACGCCAATCTGGTCTACTTTAGACGCCTAAACATCCAAAACGTCCATATGATGTCATTTATAAAGCCTAGCCATTTGATGAACGTCGGTATGGAGAACGTCGGCGCCCAGTATATGGTAGGTATGATCAAAAAGGAACTTGCCAGAAAAGGCCTTGTAGAAATTTCTTTGCACCACACTCCCAAGTCAAGTTCCGATGAGGATGATTCTGAAGAGGATGACGATTCCGAAGAGGATGACGATTCTGAAGAGGATGACGATTCCGAAGAGGATGACGATTCCGAAGAGGATGACGATTCCGAAGAGGATGACGATTCCGAAGAGGATGACGATCATCAGAAAGGGGGGCATAGCATTGTAAACCATGTTACAATGAAGTCCGTAGTAGGTCCAAGAAATAAAGGTCGGAAAAGAAAAACATCGGTCCACCAACATAACGCGAAACGTAAAAGAACCAAGTCCGCGCGCAAGAAAAAGGTCACTGTCGTGAGTGGTTCGGAACCCGACTACAATACCTTTAAAAATGGCACAAGACTTCACCTGGCTAATTATACAAAAGAACAATTTTTAAAATACCATGATAAATATGACATGGAGCGTAAACGTGCCACCGGTGATGGTAAATGGTTATACAGAGTTACTATTAATGGGTTAATTGAACACGGCGGGTCTTTAAAAGAAGTATTGAACAAATGTTTCGCCGCGGATCAAAAATATCAGGCCGTTTCGACATTGGCCACTGGCTTTAATTGAACCGTTCCCCACACACGCTATTATTGGACTAAAAACTTTTAAAATATTTTGTTCGAAGGCGCCATTGATAAAATATTTTAAAAGTTTTGACCATTGAGGGTAATTTTAAAACAAAATATTTTAAACAAAATATTTTAAAATTAAAGAATATGTGTATTTTTGTTAACGAATATATATATTTATACTATGCAGCACATTGAGGAATTTGTAAGTGGTTGGCAATGGATCGAACTGGGCCGGCAAAAGCTCCAAACGCCTTCCTTTGAGAATGTGGTGTTCCGTTTCGTAGAGATATGTAGCCAAATGCCTCAAAATAGCAAAGTGTTGGATTACCAACGGGCTTTGGAGAGTTTCCGCGTTCATTATTATAACGAGTTTTTGTACAAATGTCGGCATCGGGATGAGCAGTGCTCTGGCTTTATCGAGACATTGTCTGCTTTTTCTGATAAGACAAAGGTCCATAAGAAGGATTACGTGTCACTGTTCGGCAGTTTACGTTCTTATTACAGTGCTGGTGTTGGTGGAACTAAGAATGGCATCCCGTTGTTGTCCTTTCGTGCGTGTTCGCTTCGTGATGCGCCTCCCTATTATGTGGACTGGTGTTATGATCAAGTGCAATCTATCCGCAAAGAGATGGGTTTAGAGTCGTCAGCAAGTACTGGTGGCAAAGCGAAAGAGACTTTGTTAGGTAAACTATATTGTCCTGCAGCTTGTTTGCCGGTCTCTGTGGGAGAGCGCGTGGCGGGAGAGTTGATAGCTCAATACCTGGAAAGAACCAAACCGTTTCTGTTGCCCGAGGCGTCCGCGCCAATGCAACAATATTTGTCTGAAGTTTTTCAAGTCTGTTCGCGAATCTCGACAGAAGATTCTGAATCATGCCTTCGATATATTCAGTTGTCATTACAGGCGCGTTCTGCCAAACTGGTTTCTGAGAATAAACGTCTAAGAGAAGAGAATTTGACGCAGAATCGCAAACTGAAGGATCTTGAGATTGTTCAGCGGCATATTGTGGAAGATAATGAAGAGACTCGTATATCTTTGCGCGCGGTTCATGACGAGCGCGATTCTGCGGAGCATAAATTTCGCCAATGTGAACGTGCGTTTTACGAGCTGCGTCGTTGCCATGAAGAACAATTGCGTGAAATGAGTTCTTTGAAGCGTCTTTTGGACGAATCTATCAAAGGCCAGTGGGCTTATTATAATCAGTTAAAGAGACATGGTCTAGTAGGTTAGGGTTGTCCCGCTATGATATTTGACAGCACCTGTTATGTTTTTTGGCGGTTTTGTAGAACATTTTCGAGGAGGAGGATAGTCTTGCTGATTTTTCTACGAGTTGATCGATGTCGTGCCCTCTTGCGATTACTTTGTCAATATTTTCGTGCGCAATGACCATGGTTTCGTCTATGGCGGATTTAACTCTGGACATAGCATCTGAACCGTCCTGTCTGTTTTCTAGAATATGTATCATGTTTTGATCTGAAGGGTTTTCAAATAAATTCCTCAGTAATTCAAATGCAACTCTGGATGGATATTCGTGGTCAGTGACGATGACGATGGTATAGTCTTCGATGCGCTGGCACGAAAAACTAAATTGGTGGTGTTGGTATACCTTGCGACCTTGTGTATCCATGGAGTCTGCAGCGTGAATGGCAAACTCATGCATGAGTTCCTGGACGGCACCGCGACTAAACGTGTTTACAAACTGTAGCTTATCTTTGTAGCGACAAGTTTTGTGGATGGTCGATACAATATAGATGCCTGCAATATGCATATATATTAGCAAAATACTCAGTATAAATATACTGAGTATAAATAGTCAAATAAAAATATCCACGCATGAATTTATTTGTCGTTGGTTATGAACAATGTCCTTATTTTATGGCTGCGTGTTCCGAACTGACTGTAGCTAATATATCTTACAAGTCAATTTTAGTCCAAGATAAAGATGAATTAAGAACAAAGGTGCGACAAATTAAACGTCTTCATCCTGTTGAGGGTGTATCTGGTGAGACATCTCCCCAAATTTTAAGAGTTGAGGCGGCTGTCGTGGTTTGTATTGGTGGTCATGATTCTCTTGAGCGCATTGGTCTTGAAAATGTAATGTCTTGGCGTCCCTTGGCGTTTTAAAGGTCGTCACTGTGCGCTGATGACCGCCCACTGGCAATTTTGGGGGGTGTCATTGCTTTGACGAACATATTTTTAACCCATGTTCGTATGGGATTTCTATCGGGTGTGGCGACGGAAGTTTTTATTTTCATTTTTGTTTGTTTGGTAGTAGATTGTTGGGTACAGAACATGTTTGTTAAATATTTTTTTTCTTATATACTATAAATATGACCCGTGTTCTACAAATGGGTTGTGTCCGCTCTAGGCCGGCACCTAATATCGTTGGAATACCAAAGGGTGCCACTCTGTTAAAACATATAAATACTGAAAGATCTGTATTTTATATAGACAACCGTCAGTATTTGTGGAAAATACACAAAGAAAAATACCTGAAAGATTCAAAGGGTGCATTTGAAAACAATGATGCAGTTTCAAAGATTGCGGTACATCCTCATTTACTTTTACCGGAAACCGTTTTTAATCGCGATCCATATACATTAATCATATCTATGCCAATGGGTAAGATGGACCTGTTCGATATAATTTCGAAGCCGTTTGACTGGCCATATGTTTCTAAACAGTTGTATGGCATTGCGTCCAGTATTAAGCACTTGCATCGTCATGGTAGAGCTCATCGTGACATTAAACCAGAAAATATAGTTCGATATGATGGGAATCTGTGTTTGGTTGATTTTGACTTTGCGTATGCGTTGGCGACTAGCGCGCATTGTGGCACTAAATACTTTAAATGTCCTAGGGAAATGACATCGCGTTGGGCCTGTTCGAATTGCGATGTCTCTTGCAAAATGGATGTGTATGCATTTGGTAAATTGATCTTTGCGATTTTCTGGCAAGCCAGTGTCCATAATATGGTCGCAAATCGGCGTTTTATATTTGAAGCTTTTCATTGTCAATATATGGAGACGGTGGCCCATCCCTTTACGGGGGACTGGGTCATGTGGGCGTCAATTGCGGTCCGATGTATCTCTCGCACGCCTCCGACTAGAATACCGATTTATTTAGCAACAGGACCCTCTGCAAGAGGAACAAAAAACGCTCAGACATATTAAACAGGGCTCCAAATGTTCCTCGCAGACGAATCGTTCGCATAATGGACAAAAACAGACTTGTCTCACAGAACATATTCGTGGACATCTGCCACATTTTTGGATCGGATATTGTGTTTGTAGATATTCTAGCCATTTTCCTTTGCATTTTTGCGTATCTCTGACGGCCTCCGGACATTGACACCTATAGTGGGCGATGTCTTTGGCGGGTAAATAAGAAAGTACCATGGACATGCAGGTGACATTTTCGGAGA